>Ga0065711_1035835_pt1 | contig 21771 bp, 15 predicted proteins | sample Hoacrofraction12_FD_59098 | JGI IMG/M metagenome (GOLD analysis project Ga0065711, IMG submission 59098) | Hoatzin crop microbial communities from Cojedes, Venezuela - Epithelial fraction 12 v2 (version 2) | ecosystem: Host-associated > Birds > Digestive system > Esophagus > Crop | place... | reverse complement strand
ACCAAGGGAAAGTCATCCTCTCTGTAGGCTTCCTCTCTTACCTCCGGGGCCTGGGATTCCTGAGGGCCTGCCTTGGCACTGAAGACTGAAGCAAAGAAGGCATTCAGTAGCTCTGCCTTCTCTCCATGTTCCGTCACCAGGACACCCGCCTCATTCAGCAGTGGCTCCACATTGTCCCTAGCCTTCCTTTTGCTGCTGATGTAGTTGAAGAAGCCCTTCTTGTTGCTTTTGACATCCCTTGCCAGCTTCATTTCCGGATGGGCCTTGGCCTTCCTCGTTGCATCCCTGCACACTCTGACCACATTCCTGTACTCTTGCCAAGTGGCCTGTCCCTCTTTCCACATTCCATGGACCTTTCTCTTCCGCCTGATCTCCGCTAGAAGCTCCTTGTTTAACCATGCAGGTCTCCTGCCTGCTTTGCTCGATTTCTTTCTCAGGGGGATGCACCACTCCTGAGCATGGAGGAAGTGACGTTTAAAGAGTGACCAGCACTCTTGGACCCCCCTGCCTTCGAGAGCCCTGGCCCATGGGATTCCTCCCAGCAGCTCCTTGAAAAGGGCAAAGTCAGCCCTCCTGAGGTCCAAGATTTTGATCCTACTTATCGCCTTGCTTCCTCCACACAGGATCCTGAACTCCACCATTTCAAACATAAGTATATATGCACTTATGTTTATATTTTGTATGTATATGTATGCTTGCATTACTTAGGTAGCTACCTTAATATCAATAACTTCATATTCTGCATGGTATGGAATTTTTTCTTCAGATAACAATTATTTTTTCTTTCCTGTTTTGTCTTTACTTTTAGACCTGAACTTTTCAACTGGGAAAAAGTTATAAAGATGTCACCGGTTGAAAGACTGGAACATGCTTTCAGCATAGCCAAGAACCACTTGGGAATTGATAAACTGTTGGATTCTGAAGGTGGGATATCATTATTTTACTTGATTAGAAGTTTTTTTTGAGCTCTCTTGAACAAAATTCCTTCAATTGACATTTACGATGACTACAAATTCCAGCATTTTTGTGCAGTGATATTTTGTTTCAAGCCCTTAAATTTGGGTTTAAAGGAATGTAATTTGTAGGGTAATGGTATGTCTGTGCATGTATATGCTTTGGTTTCTTGAATGTTAAGGTTCAGATTGACTTACCATTCAGAGACAGTATAGAGAAGGTGAAGTTGGTACCCTGGCTTTGATTTATTTTAGATAGGAGTTCTACCCACAGGGGTGTTTGGTTTTCAGAATAAGCATAGCATTATGTAGAATGGGATAGCTTAAGAGCTTGTGATCTTTTGTTCTTTATATATACACTGTGCAGCAGTAGCTGCCAGTTCTGTGAGTACTTAGCAGGTAGGAATGTTTACCAGGAAACTTTTATGGCTCCTTCTTAGAATCCTGAGCTGTCGCTCTGCTTTGAAGTGAACCTCCAAAGATTCATTCTGTAAGACAAGACAAGCTTTCAAACTTTAAAGATTCAAGCACTATCTTCTTAAAAAAAAAAACAAAAAACACATTAACTGAATGGATAGCACTCATAAACTAAGACACCAGTGAACCTGAGTCAGTGAAACTCTTCTCCATATGAAAAGTAAGAAAATGAACTGGCCAATGCTGGAAGTTGGGATAAAGCCTAAGTGGAATTGTTTGTTTATACGGGATACTCTCCCTGAACTGCAATTCTGCTTGGGAGATGCTCCAGAAGAATCTTTCCCAAAGAGTTTTTATTCCTTTTATTCAGGTTTGGGCTCTTTGAAAAGATCATACCTTTTAATGTGAATTCACTTCCAAATGCAGATTTATTTTTAAACATTTTTTTTCTCCTTCATACTTCTTTGAACATATGTCAAACCTGGCCTTTTAACTTAAAGCTTACCAAAGGCTACTTAACAGGAGAACCTGTGATTTACCCTATATGTAAACTCTTAACTGTATTCTAATTAATGATTTAGAAAAGCAACTCCTTCATTTATTTTTCCCTATGTTTTATGTCTTTGCAGATGTTGCTGTACAGCTTCCAGACAAAAAGTCTATTATTATGTATTTAACCTCTTTGTTTGAGGTCCTTCCTAAACAAGTCACTATGGAAGACATTCGGGAGGTGGAGACCCTTCCAAGGAGATACAAGCAGGAATGTGAGGATGGGGAGTTCAACATGCAGCAGGTGTGTTTGTCATCAATGTCTGTCTGGCTTTTCTTGAGGTTTTTTTTTATCTGATGTTCAGGCTTGTCCGTTATCTCTGGAAGATGCCTTCTATCTTGGGCAACACAACTGGGAAAATATGAAAAATCATAGCATCTTCTTTGTAATTGACTTCAGTCATTCTGTCTTCCTTTTTCTTCTTTTCTGATTCATATACAAAAGCTTGTGTGCTGAGGTTTAAAGTTCCATCTGTGTTATGCTTCTTTCCTCTGCTTCTCTTTCTCATTTGTCTTGGCAAGCTAGAGAGGGTGGCCCAAAATCTTTAACTAAGTTTGCTGCAGGACTTGTGGTGGTAGTGATGGGTTTTTGTTTGAATGTGAGATTCACTGTTAGATGAGCAAGATTGAAGTTGTCTTTTCTGTCTAGGTTCTTCATTTTAGAATGGATGTTCATTAGTGGTGACTGTGGCCCTTATTAAAATGTACCCAATTGCTATTTTAAAGATTTCACGAAGGATTAAAAAGGATCTTGGTTGTTCTGTCATTAGGGAAGGCATCTTCTGTACACTTCTAAGACATCACTTCTCTCTTGGCTGCCTAGGCTGTAGCACTTGAAGAGGAGCAGGGCAGTTCTAGAGCAGAGACTCCCAGCACAGTTACAGAGGTGGATATGGACTTGGATAGCTACCAGGTTGCTCTGGAAGAAGTTCTTACATGGTTGCTGTCAGCTGAGGATGCATTTCGGGAACAGGAGGAAATATCTGGTGACGTTGAGGAAGTCAAAGAACAATTTTCCACCCATGAAGTAAGCTTCTCTTGAAAATTCATTCTCTGTTGTGTGTTTTTGTGTGTGTGTGTGTAAGCTGCAGAACTTCCATTTCCTAGTTCTTATCCAAAACCTGCCATTCTGTTTCTTTCTCTTGTTTTTTCTACATTAAAAGCACCTCTAAATGAATGTGATGTGTGGGGTTTTTTTGTTGTTGATGAGGAATATTAGCTTCTTGAAGGTGAAATAGATCTTTTTAGGAGAACTTGCAGTGGAATGCGCTTTGAAACTTTAACACATTTTTTTTAATCAGCTTTCAGTGACTGGCTCACTGGTGTCTGTAATACAAAGGCAGTCTGATCCAGGCTCATTTGTGCTTCTCTGCTGCCAGCTACTAAAAAGCCTGGTCAGCCTTATGTCACTTGCTGTTAAATGAGGGTAATGCTGAAATTGTTAATCATGTCAATTTAATTCAGTGGTGTGCCTGTCATGATTAGCATAGTTTATTTCAGAAATGTGTTGTTGCTTCAAAATTATTGTTGTTTCCAAATTATTTTAATTCTGTTCCAAGTCTGGACAAATGTTCTAATGTTGCTAAAAGTTTCAAGTGTCAAATTAGATGTTTTAATTTTCTCCTGCATCAGCTGACTGTATATGTTTGAATTTAAAATTTAAATTCTGATCAATATGGAGAGATTTTTTTCCTTGTGCTGCAGTTTTAAACTGTGAATCAAAGGAAGAGGTGTTCTGGATTTATAGTAGATATGTGGGGTTTTTTTGTTATTAACTCAGAGGGTTCTATTTACTTACTGTGATACATTTTGGATGTTGTTTTGTATTCTGTTGGCCATAGCTAAGTTTCTGTTTTATTTTCTTGGCGCATTTGTTCAAAGGCGGTCTTCATGCACACAGCTGCTTCTCTGAGGTGGTCAGCTTTTTTTCCTCAGTTGAGTCTATTTTACTGGCTCCAGAATTTTTGTAGCTCATGGAGAAACTTCTGTCATGTAGACAAACAGGTCTGCCATGCTTGTGTGGTGTTTGATGGTGCCAGCTCATTCTGCAGCACTGTTTCAAACATGACATTTTATTAGGACACCTACAAATTCATAAACTCCTGTAGGAGCTTACAGATTACAGTGACTTGGCTGGTTGTACCATTTCCAGGGTTTTATGATGGAACTGACTGCGCACCAGAGCAGTGTGGGCAGTGTTCTGCAGGCTGGAAACCAACTGGTGGCCCAGGGAAATCTGTCACCTGAAGAGGAGTTTGAGATCCAGGAGCAAATGCTGCTGCTGAACTCCCGCTGGGAAGAGCTGAGGGTGGAGAGCATGGACAGGCAGTCCCGGTGAGTGATGGCCGACAACCTCTGCTAGAGCTGCAGGACCGACCTCTGGTGTTTACTGCAACTCGGAGGAGTTGGTTTGCATCCATTTGTAAGAATTACTTTTTTTGTGCAACTAACTCTTCAGTTTGTGACATGAAATCCACCTTCTTCGAACTTTCCAAGGTGAACCAAAAGAAGTGAATATAACTGGGCAGTTTTGGATTCTTATATAGCAGTATTTTGTGACGTGATCTAATTGTGCCAGGCTAACTATAAGGTATTTATATGCAGTAGTTACATAAGTTACACGAATGTGTTTTCAGTATTTTTTCAGTAGTTAAAGTTCCTCAATAAAGCATACAGTAGATGTGGATAGCTATGTGTGTTTATACAACCAAAAAGCACTTAGAAAATTTTTTTTCCTGTCGGTGGGTTATCAAGGTAAGAGCTCCACATCAAGGGAGAAACTGCATTTTGTTGCAACTCTTGCCAAAGGCTTTATTAGTGGCAAATCCCTGTTGCAAGAAACAATCCCTGATATAGATTGCATAATTCACAAACTTTGTTTTGTTGAGAAACAATCAAGGATGCTTAACTCTGTTCCTTAGCTTAATGGTGAAAATTTTATTTGATGATTGCTAACTGGTTTGTGAATGGCCTTACTTCTTTCTTATAGGAACTAGGACTTACTCTTTTGCTTTGGGAAAACTGTTTCTGAAATCACTCTGCCTGTGCTTCCCCCTGCAGCCTGCACGACATGCTGATGGAGCTGCAGAAGCAGCAGTTGCAGCAGCTATCCGACTGGCTGACGGTCACAGAAGAACGCATTCAGAAGATGGAATCTCAGCTCTTAGCGGAAGATTTGGAGTCCCTTCAGAAACAGCTGGAAGAACATAAAGTAAACCTTTTTGCCTGTTATACTCTATACGTATCGGAGAAGGGTTTGGAAGATATGTATGTTGTGTGGGTTCCGTAGCAGAGAAACTCGATTGTACCAGAAGTCATCTATGGCTGTATGCTGAGGGGCTGCATCTGATGTTTGGAAAAGGATGATGATCCGGTAGAAAGGAATTGGAAGTTTCTGAAAGTGCTTTCTTAACTGAACACTTGAGCACTGATGACTATAGCAGAAACTGTTATCTTCGCTTGATGCAGGGAGCAAAACCTGTGGGGGAAATTGTGTTACCCTCACTTCGCCCAGGAAATGAGGCCTCTCCAGGTAAATTGTTTGTGTGAGGGACAGTATGAAATGTACCATGGACAAACTTGCCTTTAATGACTGGCAGGCATTGCTAAAACATGCTTGCAACTTGCAGGTGAAATAATGTAGGAGTTAAAACTATCAGGAAGGGTGTCCCACAACACTGATTGCTTTTACAGGGATCCCATCCTAAGGAGGTGCATAGTCACTGCTCTCTGATGTGCACAACATTTTGGAAGTGGTTTGTCTCTCAATTAATTTTCTGGATGGGAGTCTAGCCTTTTTAGCCTGCAGTGTTTTTTTGAAGGAAAAAGAAGGCCTTTTGATACTTGTCATGATTGCTGCTTTGGTTTTCATACTCAGTGCTGAGGTTTGACCTTCTCCCCAGTGTGGGACACACCTCACAGGGCAAGAACTGTGGACTATTTTTAGTCTGTGTAATTTCCTGTTCCACGTTTGCATTTTTTCCTCTGTCTTGAAAGTCTGGGGAGTTTGAGGCATGCTGTTCATGTAGTAGCTTAGGATATTCTGGGATGAAAAGTGATATTTACAGTACTGTAAAGGCATATTGATCTTGCAGATATATTTTGGAGGTAGGCTTTAACCATGGAATCTGTTCTTCTAGAAGCTGTATGAGTATTTATATCTACAGATTATTTTAAAGTAATTGGAACTGTATGCTTTCTGCCATTTTCGACTCTTGTCTTTGAACATGATGATCAATTATAACACTGCTGATACAAGAATTATATTGTCAACTAGTAAAAACCAAATGTTCTTAGTGATTTTTCCCCATTTGGCATACCCTATGATACTTGCTTATTAACAATAATAGCTTGTTATAGAAACACCTAAGCTCTCCTAGCTATAAAACTAGACATATAGAAAGTCAATACAGTTGTCATATGATTCTCCTAGTCAAGTATGGTGCATACAGCTTAAAACACTCCTGTTATCAGTGTTCATCCTGCATGTTTTCCAGTATTTTAGCAGAATGTTTTTGGGTTCATTTCTAGCAGTCTTTTGCTTACATTTGTTTAAACTCTGCGAGATTCCCAGTGGTAAATTCTGTGCTTAACTGTTGAATATGAAGTACTTTGTCACAACAGTTGTGTTAGTCACTGTGGCCAAAATAGCAGATTAGCAATTGTGTTCAAAGTTGGTAACCTCTCTTTTGTTCTCCTAGAGCCTGCAGAATGACCTAGAGACAGAACAGGTGAAGGTAAACTGCCTAACGCACATGGTGGTCATTGTTGATGAAAGCAGTGGGGAAAATGCAACAGCTATTCTTGAGGAACAATTGCAGGTAAAATGTTCGAGCCCTCTTTTTTTAACTGTAGTACCAGGCAGTTAAATCTTTGCATATAATTGTTAACCAACACTTCTGTTTTTAAAGAAAGTTTATCCTCGAAAGTAATTTAAAGTAATATTTTTTTTTTTTAGAAGTAGCAGTGACATAAAGAATGATTAAATTTGGTCAGGGAAAAACCTGAAAAAGTGCTTTGACTTTCAAACTTGATTCCTGATGAGTCAAGCTGTTCACATTCCCAGTGATTTAGGCACTTTTGTAATGTATACTTTCAGCAGTTTCATTAAAATGGGAAAATACACAATACAATTCTTATTTCTCGTAAGTAATTTACATTAGGAAGTTAAAATCTGATGGGAAAATTTTTAGACAGGAGAACAATTTGTCTAGGGAATATCGGTTTTGTTGGAAGTTAGACTGTAACCTGAAGTATAGGGAGTGTGAAACAGAATTTATTGAAGCAGAATTCATGCTACTTTATTCACTCCTTTTGAAGTCAATCAGATAGCTCACCGACTTTACCAAGAGCAGAGATAAGGCCATAGGTGAATGCTCTGGAAAGTTTTAACCTCCAGCTTTGTGTAATACCACAAAGGTGATTACTGGCAAGGAGGAAGGTGTAATGCGGAAAGAGGTTATTGTGAAGTAGAAATTATGCTCTCGAATATCTGATTTTTTTGAGTTTCCTTGAAGAGCGTGAAAGTTCATGACTGTTTCTTGCTTTTGTAGAGGCTTGGTGAGCGGTGGACAGCAGTTTGTCGTTGGACTGAGGAACGACGGGTCAAGTTGCAAGAAATTCAGCTTTTATGGCAGGAGCTGCTGGAAGAGCAGGTAGTAGCTCTTCAGTTACCCAGAATGACTGATTGATTTGTGGAGAGGAAAAAAAACAAACAAAAAAGCACCAAACCTCTTATTAGGGTTTAATAGCTCTCAGAAAAAAGCCTTGAAAAACTAGATTTTATGTTATTGTTTGGTTTCCCAGCGTTTCTTGAGGAGTAGAGTAGCTGTGCAGTGCAAGAGAAGTATTTTCCAAAGTTTAAGTAAGAAAGTTTTATGATTCTTTGTAATATAATTTGCAAGGTAGTTTGCAAAATGGCCAAGAAGTGGGAATATCCGTGATAGCAAAATGACAATGAATCACTAAGTATTTGGTGGCTTGGAAATTACAGAAATTTTTCTAAGTAAGGTACGTACATGTGCTTCCACTTTGCATATATGTACACAATTGTGCAATCAACTAATCCATACTGTTTTCAAAATCAGGAACATAAAACATCTGGTCAATGTAGCAAAGCGTGCAGCTCATCTCATTTCTCTGAGTTTAGGCAAACAGTTGAATTGTGAAGAAGATGGCATTGTGAGTTTTTTCTTGCTTTCATATTACGCATTTTATGTATATATTAAATATACTGATAAAACACAAATTATCTGATGGCATAAAAAAATGCAGTAACACAACTACATGTCTTAGGTTTGCATGCCTAGTGTTAGAGCTTGTTTTGTGTCTCAGCTTAAAATATTTGATCGCTTTTCCCATGAAGGTTTTATTTAAATTGTTTTGTTTTCTTAAATGATGATATTTATTACTGTAAGCTGTTGTTTAAACTCTGCAGTACACACAGATTGTTTAGATATTTGAAAGAACAACAGCAGTGCTAATATAGCTGTTGCTGTCAAGGTACAGCCTGGTCTCTTTGACAGGGATGTTTTGTCTGCATTTTTTGGGGTTGCATATCTGGTTCTCCCTGACCCTTCCCATATCTATTTGCATTATATTGATAAGCTGAAGTTGCAGCTCAAGTGACTTTGTTGTTAATATGGACCTAAGGTTCAGAATCTGGTTTATCCAGTGCCAAGCACCTATTTATATATATTACTTTAAAATACTGTGTTGGTATATGTGTACATGCACACAGAAAATTGTGTGCTAACATTTTCTGGCATCTCTGGGGCAAGAGAAGTCTCTAGCTGAGAAATAAGGATTCCTCAAAAATCCTTGCTCTGTTTGTCAGGGTACAGGCTTAAAGTGCCCTCTGTTTTGATGATGCTATATGAATGTGTTTTCAGTTCTGTTCCTGCCTTGTATTTGTCTGGAGAGAAGTGACCACTCATGGACTATTATAATACTGTGAAGAGTGTTGTCTTCTGTTGGAGTTGCTTTGTGTGCAGCTTTTTTTAATTTGTATGTAATTATGTTGCTCTGTAGAAGTGAAAAAAAATAATCTGTGTTATACTAATGTAGAATGTCAGCTAGATGAGGAAATTAAAGTTTATTTTAGATCAGTCTATGCTTGCATTCATTGTTCAGCTCTGAACAACGCATCTATTACTAACAGGTTTCAATTATAGTTCTCTGTCCTGAAGAATTATCAAGTGACCTACAAAAATTACAATTACAACTAATTAAAAACTTTAATACAAACACTTTGTTAACACAAAGGAAACTAAAACATTTAGGTACTATGATTTTCCGTTTGCCCAACCAGATGGAAAGATGAGCAGCAGTGATGCATCAGCCTTTTTGTGACTGCCTAGAAAATCTTTGGAAACCACATTGCCAAGTCAACACAATTCTTACCACTCAGGAAACAAATTTCTCAATCAGTGCCAGATATTTCTTAGCACTGTGATAAATATGTTTCAGTTTTCTAGGGTGAGTTTGCGAATGTAGCAGAAATTAATTGAATACATTGAAGGGATTTTAGGCTTCTCTTGTGCATAAAATATATTGGCAGGGATGCTAGCATGATTTTTTTTCAGAGAGTATGTGGTGTTATAATTTTGTTTTTCACAGCCTTATGGCATTTCCACCACCATCGTATTTGCTGTCTGTACATTTTGAATATTGGTTTACATTGGCAATATAAACTACCTTAACCCTTTGGCCCAAAAGTTGCGGTAGTTAGTGCCAAAACTATACGGCTAGACAGAGGAGCCTTCTGGCTGTTGTAAAGTGTGGTGTTCAAAGAACAAAAAGGTGTGCCTTGCTGTGTTTTTTGTTTTTTTTTTTTTCCCAAGACAGTGGAGTAGCAGTGTGCCAGTGGCTATGCAACTGAGGTTGATGGAAAGCTGGGTATTCTAGTCTATGGAGATAGCTGTGCAGCAGCAGCAATACGTTGCAACGTAATATAGAATGTATAAAATCCTTCCTGGTACTTGATGCCAGTTATTGCTGGAGTTTCCATAAGAGTGCTGTGTGACTGAAGAAGAAGCGAGACCCAGAAGAGGTTTGCTAGAAAAATGTGGAAAAAGTTCAAGATCCCTGAGTTACTACTATCCAGAGCAGACCACTCCAGTTTTTAGCAGTCAATGAGATAGTATTTGCTGAAGTTATTTTGCAATTGGACAGGGAGGTGACTAAATAATATCTGAGTCTTTGACTGACTACCTGGACTGAAAGAGCTCTGAATTATCAGTGGTGTAGCTTGTGTGAGAAAATGTTTATAATGGCTGGTTTTGAATCACAGAGGAAGAAGAATGGAGCACGAAAGAAAGAATACACACCATTTTGATAAATTTAATTCTAATACAATTTATAATTCCTAGATCAGTTTTATGGTGGATATCTGGTTTCTATAAATAACTTTGGGGGTGTGTGTGCTCTAATATATTGAGAAATGGTTTTGTTGAAATTGTTTTGCTAGAAAGTATTACTTGGTTCTCTGATCTGATATTTTTTGTCCCCTTTTATGTATTGTTTTTGTTAATGCCAACTGAAATTCCTGCATATAAAGACTGTAGAACTGTGCTTTGAATGCAAAGATCTTAAGGAATTGTCAATGCTGTTTGACAAACTTGGTATTTTCTCGTGCTATTTTTCTTTGTCTGCAGTGCTTATTGAAAGCTTGGTTAACTGAGAAAGAAGAGGCTTTGAGTAAGGTCCAGACAAGCAACTTCAAAGATCAGACAGACCTGAGTGTGAATGTTCGAAAACTAGCAGTGAGTATTGCTATCCTGCTCTATCCTGTCAAGTCTCACACACTAAATGAATGGCAAATTGCCACTTTGACCCCAGTAGGAGCTGTGAATGCATGATATTTTGGAAGCCAGGCCAATATCCTTTTCTTGCCAGATTCTTTCACTTGTATGTAAAAAATGTTTACAACTTACTCCATGGCCATTCCAGGTTGGTTTGCTGAACTTTGGAACAGCTATCCTGGGTTTTTGGCAGGATTTGGAGTTTATTGCAGGCCACCAGGCAGCTGTGTTCTCCAAAGTGTTGGTTTGTGTTTTTGGTGGTGGTTCTTTTTTTTTTTTTTAATGAATTGATGCAGCTGGTACCTGAGCTAATCAGTTGTAACTGTTACTCAAGAGATACTGCTGATTGCTCTAGGAGCTGTTTCAGGGATATGCTCTTTTTAAGAGTGTCTGTTTGTGCTTTGTTTCAAAAGAGAACTATTTTGAAACCTATGATGCATCTGGCTCAAGTAGTACATTTCCACCCCCCACCCCCATGGAGTTAAAAGCTAAGGAGTGGCAGAATACCTGATGTTGTCTTTTAATGTTTTAACTTCAGATTTTGAAAGAGGACATGGGTATGAAACGGCAAACACTAGACCAGCTGAATGAGCTAGGTCAGGATGTGGCCCAAATTCTTGGAAATGGCAGAGCATCCAGTAAAATAGATCAGGATCAAGAAGAACTAACTCAAAGGTGGGACGGTTTGGTTCAGAAGCTGGAGGATTACTCTAACCAGGTATTTAACAAGGCTTTATTACTTTTTAGCTGTTTAGATATCTGTATGTATGCAAATCTCACTGATACTGTCAGCAAAATTGCCCAGGCGAGTTCTTGGCATCAGGCTAGAAAGGTAGGTGAGCGCACTTTCACGTGGGGCTGACTTTATCTGCTGACAAAGCTATCTGCATTTTTTCATCTTCAAAACCCCAAGTTGCTAACCTGACTAGTACTATCACTCCTTTCTCACACAGATTAAGCTTCATTTTTCTGATGAGTAAAGCAGGCTTGCCATGTATTATCAATCAATGCAAATTCCTTTAAACATTGTAAGAGTGCTGGGACTGGATTAAATCTGATACTAAAAGAAAACAAAGACAAAACCCAAAACCCAGAATAGATAAATAAATGGGAGTCATACAAGCATTTATGCTCTGTGAGTATGATTTCTCATCTGTTGAAAATAGAGTAGTTGTTTGTTTGATATGTAACGATAACAGCCAAGCTGGATTGTTAAATGTTTATTTTAGTATTTTAAGTGCTTGGTAATACGTTTATTTAGACAGAACTTCCATTGGCTTCTGTGAGAATTCTGTTTGACAGTTTTATGACTCATACATCCCTTTTTTGTGATATTAAAAAGTTATTGTGATGAAGGCTGTGGCACTGATTCACAATTAATTTAGTGTATAGTGAATGAGTTCTGCAGGCTTAGTAGGGGTCCATTTAAGCCATGTGGCTTTAATTTGTTCTTGTGTTTGAGTCAAAGTACTGGAGAGTACCAAATTCTGTCTTCATCCTTTCATTCCCTCTAAAAATCAAGCACATACTTAGAACTTCCAGGTTGATTCCCATGGGATTTACTTTATAACATGTTAAAGAATGTGGAAGACTTCTATTGACTTAAGTGAGTTTTTGGGTCAAATCCACTGTGTATGAGCTCTTTCTGAGATCTAGGTTTGGCTTTACAGAGTATGAGTATAAAATACAGAATTGTGTGTTAATAAACCCAAAGGACCTTGATTCTTTCTGTGAACCAAGCAATTATGAAAGAAAATAGATATAGTGCTTGTTTTGTTGATTTTAGTTCACTTGGACTGACATGAAATTCTAGCTGAACTGAGAATTTTGATGCTTGGTTCCCATCAGTAAAATGAGAGTAATGAAGTTTTTTTGTGCAGTGCATCTGTGCTGAAGGTGCTTTATGACAGCTAGGTGTGGTCGTTTGTAGGAGTGAATGAATGCACTTTTGATTGATGAATAAAAGGAACTAAGCAAAAGCAATTCAGTTCGTGTTAAAAATGGCATTTAACCCTTTTGCGAAACTGTTTCATATAGGTTACTCAAGCTGTAGGAAGCGTAGGGATGTCGCAGGTTTCACAGAAGACTGCTGCAGCAACAATGCCATTGAAGGAACAAGTAGTGGTTAAAGTATCCAGACAAGAGCTGCCCCCACCACCACCCCCAAAGAAAAGGCAAATGCCAGGGGACAATGAAGCAAAGAAAAAGTAAGTATATGTCACTGCCGTTTTCCCTTGCTCTCTAGATACTGCACAGACTCGTGTCTCTTGGTCTCGGCTTTTGATTCTTCTTTTATGCAAGTGAGGAATACTTAAGTTGTGGTTGTGACGTTGGGTATGGGGAACGGGAAGGGAATGTTATGTACAGCCTTGTTTTCAGAGCAAGAGAAAGCCTGCAGCTTCCACTAATTGCACAGGGAAACAGGGGTGTTTTGTTTCACAAAAAGCAGGTCTTCAGTCCTCTTTACCTCAGCTCCTTTGCTGAAAGATAGAATTAATTATATTTCCTTTCTTTTAGAAAAACATAATTCTCATCTTTGGTTGAAAAGTGTTGTGAAGAGTGCCAAGTATTTTAACTTATTATTTATTTCTAAAGTCCATAAAATATACTGTACAAAAAAAGGCTCAGAAACCTATTCCATCTCCCTGGTATTTAGTAATAAGAACAGTATTACAATGATGTCTCCTTTCACAAGTATATCTGGAGAGGCAGACTGGTTTGCATGTATACACTCCTAGAATGGTTTGGGTTGGAAGTAACCTTAAAGATCACTTAATTCCACCCCCACTGCCATGGGCAGGGACACCTTCCACTAGAGCCGAGTGCTTAAAGCCCCATCCAGCCTGGCCTTCTACGCTGCCAGGGAGGGGGCAGCCACAGCTTCTCTGGGCAACCTCTGCCAGTACCTCACCGCCCTCAGAATAAAGAATTTCTTGTTGATATCTAATCTAAATCTACCCTCGTTCAGTTTAAAACTTACCCCTTGTCCTATCCCTACACGCTGTGATAAATAGTCCCTCCCCATCTTCCCTGTAGCCCCCATTTAAATACTGGAAGGCTGCTGTAAGGTGTCCCCAGAGCCTTCTCTTGTCTATGATAAACAATGTTTCATAATGTGTTGCAGAGCGTTTATTAAATAGCGTACCTAAAACTAAAGAAATTGTTTCAAGACAAATTAGGAAAGTAAAGGCTATGTACTCATCATTTTGGTTTTTGTGCTTGCCTGAGAAAATAAGCATTTCTTTGAGGTGTCGCCAGTTTAAACCTGTGGCAGGTCATTTAGGGCAAGGATGGAGGGCTGCCTTAAGAGCAGGGAGCCGCTGTGCTAGTTGATGTGTTTGCACAGCGAAGAAGAGTTGTTCTCTTCATTTTTCTGGAGGAGGAATGGAGCTTTGAAGGGGTGAGGAATCTGCCTAAACCCTCTTGAGGACCCTGGTCAGACCCTCCAAGCCCTGGTGGGGCTGGTGTGTACGTGTGGGTGTCCCATGGCAGGAATGCAGTCAGCAGCCCACCTGTCCCTTTTCTCCATGTGTCTGATGAGTCATAGAAACTATTTTAGACTTTGAAAGCAGAACTGATTTGATATGTTATCTTTCCTCCTAGAGTTCGAACTGTATTAAGACAGGGTCAGTTATAACAGACTAGACTTTCTGATGGTTACTTCTGTTGAAACCAACAAATGATCGTAACTAGAATTTTGCAGGTTTTCACATGAAAACTTTGAGTGACTAACAGTGACTTCTGCATTTGTTGGTAGGCTGTTATTCCATGTTAGGATTTACACTGTATTAAGTAGTATAACTGTAATGTGGCCTGACTTGTGGTCTGTGCAACATATCTGTCCTTCTCTCAAGTTCTGTACAGATATTGTTTAGTTTGGGAGATGGATTTTTTGTTTGTTTATTTTTGTGTGGTGGTGGGTTGTAGCTTAGAGGTTTTAGGCATAAGAAAGTTACGTTAGTATAGACATGTCCACTGTAGCGAAAAATATTAAGTTATAAGCTAATCTTTAATCAGCTAAGCGTTCAAAAAGATTTGTCCACTGTCACTTCCATGAGTGCTTAAACTGCTAGCTTTTTCTTCAGACTAATTAGTGTTGCAGACTTATGAAATCTAGAACTGTAATTCTTATTTGCCTTGTTCCTCAGGTTTAGTTTATTTCTTTGCAAATACTCGACATTGGGAGATATCTTCCGTGACATATTAAAAGAAGTGGTAATAGTTTGCATGGAGACATGTATAAAAATAAATTGCACCATGCATTCTCAGTTTGCTCCCAAAGGCTAATACCATGGACATAATTTTTACTATGGCAGTTTTTTGAAAGTTTGTCTCTGTTCAACTGCCTATGAGTAGTAATATGAGAAGCATGACTCTTGTGTGCAGCCTTGCTGTTTTGGGATTGAATAATGTGCTGAACTTTAAGACAGAGTGTCTGAATGGGGAAAAACGACAAAAAAATATTGAACTTTTAAACCAGGTTTGATGCTGAAAGTGCTGAGCTCTTGAACTGGATTTCGAAATCAAAATCTGCCATTCAGGCCACGGACATCAAAGAGTACAAGAAGATGAGAGAGACTTCAAACATGAAAGAAAAGTTGAAGGTAAAACGGGGTGATAGAGAGTGTTCCAGTGAATAGTATATTTTGTCTCTAAGCTGGTTGTCAGCTGGAGGTGCAGGCTGATCCACATGCTTAATGGGGATTAAGTCCTTTAGTTGAATAGTTTCAGAAATGGACATACATGGAAATCTCTGACCAGCTGGACACAAATCTTTGCTGGTGTTGGATTGCGCAGTCCACAGGAAATTTAAAATAATTATATTACTGATGTCTCCTTTGGAGTTCTGGTAAATGTCTGTCTTCAGGATTAGTGTCTGTGCCACTAAGCAGCATATTTTGACTTCATGTTTCGTAGTTGAAAATAGACCTCATTGACACAACTTTTATGATTTTTGACAGAGGTGGTTCAGTGGGCTGTTTGGAGACCCCTAGAGTTGTGTTGTGACACTGCACACACTATACCATTCAGGGTCCAAACTGGTTCGTTGTTATAATATTTGCACATGTTGTTGTTTGTTTTATTAATTTTGGAGAAAACATGATAGTTACAACTCTTGTACAATATTACTGACCTGCATGACACACATGAATTTTTACAGGATCTTGTGGGAGCCATGAAATAGCCATTTTATCTTCTAGTCCTTCTGTTTCAGGAACGTATCCTTGCCTTTTTTGGTCCTTGGGCATGCTTTGTTAATGAAGGCTTACTGAAGCTTTAGCAGGACCTGAACCTGCTTTTGAAATCAAAGACAATACTTAAAAAATCTATGAAGAGACTCCTTTTCAGTGCCATAGTGCAAAATGGTGCCAGTAGGAATGTTTGGAATGGCAGTAGTGTTGGAAATCAAACCCAAAATAACCCTCCTAATAGTTTATTTATAGATCTTTATGAATGTTTGTAGCCCTTTATAAAATAGACTCCAAGAAGAACACCAGGTTCCCATGAACAGCACTGTTTTCAAAATTGGGCTTTTAAATGGGTAGGACAGTGTTTGTTCTCCCCAACTCTGTAAATAAATGCATGCTTCTCAATTTACTATGGCAAGCCTGAACCAGAGCAATGTCCTTGGACATTAGTTTCAAAAATATTTTAATTTGGAGATGCTTTGTTTTAATTACAGAGGATATTGAAGCTGTGCCCTTGTGGCCAAAGAGCTCATCTTTACTCTATGGGTGTATTCTACCTCTTGGCTCACACAGGAACACGTACCAGTATGTATGACTTGAGGGAGGAGCTTGTTCCTCTAAAAGTCTTGGTAGTTGCACAGCATTTCCTTCACCATTTCTTTACGAAAGAGAGTGAAGCGCTTGAGTTTTTGAGAGTGGGCTACTAGCATGCTGTAGTTCTTGTTCTCTGGACTTCTAGCGAACAGGTTGTTATTCCCTTCTACTGGACATCTCAGTATAGACTGTAGAGGCAAAAGGACTATTTAAATAAGGTATTTTCTTCACTGGTTCACGTTAAATAATTAAAATTTTTGATCACAAGTGACCTGTTTTAGCTGGTGTCCCAATATCTGATTTCAGATAGCAAGATCATCAAGCCTTTTAATAATACTTTATTGCTGGTGTTGTTGAATTAGTCTCTTGCTTGCCTGATACTTGTGACAGCTAACTCCCTTTTCTGAACAAACAGAGCTAACACTCATTCTAGAAGGTGCTTTATCCAAGAAAATGGGAATGTGTTTTGGGTAGTAGTGGGAAAATACACATTACCGGGAGGGGATGGGGGCGTGGGATGTGTGTGTCAAGAAAAATTGCCTTCTCTGAAACTGTATTCTTTTGGGGTTCACTTCATAGGTGATTGAAAAAGAAAGAGTTGAAAAAAGCCGAAAGTTAGATGAACTGAAGCGAAATGGACATATTCTTTTGGATCAAATGGGAAAGGGTAAGCAACTTGAAGTTTTTACTGTTGTGTGATTTAATCAGATGAGTTGCTGGGAAATAGTACTGAAATACACTATCTCCAGTTAACCATCGTGATATATTCCTTCCCTCTCTCTCAACTTTCTCTCAGCCACAGACACTGGTCATTGTTACTGTTACTAGTTATTGATATGTGTTTTATTTTTATTAAGCTTATAGAAAAGCAATATAAATATTCTTTGTTTAATGTGTGCGTTCATTTGCAACCTTTTAAGGGTTATCTTTATTGCAATAGAAATAATTTCTTATAATGGCAGTAACATGCTTCTGGGGAAGGAGTTGATTTAATTTTAAATTGTGTGGAGGGCTGAAGTATAAAATTTTAAAATATAACTGCCTTGAAGTGGAAATTTTGAAACCAAATTTAAACTGGATAAATGTGTATCTTTTTTTATTTGTAGTTTTCTCTATTTTTATAAAAACTGACAGTATGTTTTGATGATAGTCACAATTTATGGCTCAAAGGCAAGAGAGATGCCTACGTGCTTGAGAAGATGATTGATTGTCAATTAAAACACTCATCCCTGGAAACTTACAGTTAACATCAGTGAGAGTTAAATCTTTAAGCCTTGCCAAAATCTTGTTTCATCATATGACAAAACTTCATCAGTGAAATTTGACTTTCTCTGTAAAAGAGCTATTCATACCATCCAGAGACAGTCTCTTGGATCTGATATGCACTTGGCTTCTGGTGAAGTTGCTATGACTGGTAGCATTTGAACAGGTGAATGGATGGTATCACAGTCCTGCATACTGACCAGCATCCCTTTTGGAGAGTGCTGATTTCCACTGGATTCCCCAACTGCCACATTTTTTTCCAGCCAGCCCCTTTGCCTGGGTGCCCCAGTCTGCTACGCATCTCCAGTCCTCCCCTCCTTGCCTACTACAGCTGAAGCTTTTTACAATGGGTCCATTGCCCTGAAGCTGATGACTGAAAGCCACTGATTTGACCTGGAATTTGGGTTATAAAAATTTGTATCTTTTCCTTGTCTTCAAACCTGGACAGAAATCCTTTCTCCCTCCCTCTCTCTTTTATAAACCCCTCCAGCTCTGATAGATCATGGCTATGAAATCAGTATCTGTTGATAGTAAAGAGAAATGCATATTTCAAGAACTGCTTTGTATCAGCAAAAAATAAGATACAAAAATTGCTTCCCAACTGTTTGCTGTCTTAAAGCCTGGGAGCTATAGAAAATAATCAATCTATATATAGCTCCTGCATTTGTTAGGGTCTGCTAGGAAGTTTAGTCCAGCTCAAAGTGACAGCCCTTCTCTCTAAAACCAGGCCCAGCTACACCTGTACGGAACAATGCACGGCACTGGGACGCATGTGTATGCATCCATTTCTGTCTTGGCTGCCCTGACCATAGCTCTGGGCTCTGCTTATGCTAAGGCGGTGCAGCAAAAAAACCCTCCATGTGACCCTCCTCCTTATACTCCGATCTAAATGGCAGAACTGTTAAGTTCAAATGACCCAGATATGCCTTGTACGAGGATGGTGGTACCTTGAAAGAGAATCTACATCAGAAACTTGCAATGGCAATAATGTACTCTTGAATGCACATTGCACTGACATTTCTTCATATATAGCAAAATCATTGGTTACTTCTGGCATAGGAGGAAATAAAAGAACAAGGAATGGGTGGGTGGTCTGTTCACTTCTGCTGCTGCGTCCTCAAGTAACACGTTGACTTGTCAAAAGGATGGTGTAGCAAGTGCTTCATGTGGTCACTGTGAGTGGGAGAACCTCATGTTTTGTCACGTTGCTTTTGTAGCTATTCATATTACTAAGTTATTCATCATGTCTGCATGTAATGTGACATTGTTAGCCATTGCTCCCTCTCTCTCCCAGGCTGTTGGGATTTCCATCTATCTTTTCAACAAATTTATTGCTGCCTGCCAACTTGCTGATTACCTTTTTCTTTATGGAGTCTAGAATAAATAAAAAAAAAATCAATGGGTGCTTACTTAAATAAAGCTTATTTTACTTAGATCTACATATCAACATTTAGATACAGATCATGGTAGCAAAGAGAGTCATGATGGTTAAGAGTCAGATCGTTGTTGTAAGTTCAAAAGTTATTGAAGGGAAAGAATGGAAGTGGAATATCTCTGCATTTTACTATTAATGTGGAAATAAAAAGCTGAAACACTCTTAGTAATAAGTACAGTTTTATGGATAGTGGATTTGGAATCAAAGCATTTTGCATGTCAATGAAAATGTGTATGTGTATCTGAAGAGAGGAAAGGTTAAATGCCTGTTAATCAAAATGTGTTGCAGTTAATATAACAATTTATATAATCTTTTTAGAAGGGCTTTCTACAGTGGATATAAAGACTGTGATGGAGAAAATATTGTCAGGATGGAAAGATGTGGTTCAACATCTGGAAGAAGTGGCAATAAAGATAAAGTACCAGGAAGGTATAAATGCTTATTTTAAGGAAATGAGTGAGCTTGAGAAGACTGTAATTGAGAAGGATGCCTGGCTTAAAAATGACACTGCTTCAGCATCCCAGCCCTCAGCAGTCCTGAAAGATTTGTGTCAGGTAAGTCTGGTAAAACTTGTTAATTTTGATTGGAAGCTGTTAGGAGCCCAGAATACGCCAGAGGAGCTTAGTCTAGTCAGTAAAGTAACTGAAAACTTTGGAGGCATCCAAGGCACTTGATTTGACTGGAAGATTTTGGTACCTGTCACAGGAATACTTTAATGCTGTTGCTCTAGTCACGTGGAGGAGCTGTGCTGCAGTAGCTTATGAAGATCTTTGTGTTAACAAGGCAAGTGTGAGATTTTGTTTTGTTTTTAATCTTTGACAGCGGGAATTAACTCATCTTGCAAGCCTGAGTCCACGGTTGGAACACCTGAAAGCCACCTGCAAGATGCTCACTTCTCAGCCCATGCCTCCAAACTTCATTCAGGAGAGCTTGAATGGTTTTCTTGGTCGCTTCAAGTTGACTCATCAGAAACTAGAGGAACGTCACCAGCAGCTGAAGAAAGGTAAATATATATATACACACACACATTTTTTTAATGTAAGCACTCCTGATACTTGTGTTCTGACTTTTTTTTTTAATTGCTTTGAGCTGATTGAGAAATCACTGAATTGTGGTAGAGTTTTCCTACTGATTCTAGGAGGCTTTGGGTCCGGCTGACAAAATCTTTTTATTCACCTGGAAGAATATTTGTATGACCTCTTCTGTGCACACTACAAAATATATCATTCTGTTGTATTAAAAGTGATTATACAAGGATGCAACATTCCTGAAACTACACTTAAGGAATTAGCAAAACATATTTAAGGTTGTTAATAGAGTCTGAAAAGCTGTGTGTCTCTGGCACTTACAGAAATAAATAATAATACTAGAAATGGAAGCTGGAAGATTAAGAGAACCTTGTAAAATTGAAGTGCGCATGTGAAATTTATTTTTTTTTTCACAGCTTTGAGCACATTAGTCATACATAATTCCTTTTGGAAATTTCATCTTTGAAGTGATTTGGAATCTGGCATGCTTTTCAGGCACTTTCTACTTGGGTTTTTGTTGCATTAAAAATTTCATTATGAGCATTCAAACCAGTCATGCTGGCTTCTAAAGGATTTTAAATGTAGTGCACAAAATATGGAGCTCTGGTAGTATTTTACAGCTGAACAGCAAGAACACAGACCTATAAGGAGATTTTTGTTTTTTTCCTAAGTTTTCCTTTTCTTTCTAGGGAATTCAAGGAAGCATTGTGCTAAAGGCCTCAAGTGGAAGAGCGTTAAGACTTTATTCTGTGTAATAAAAATAGGCTCAATTACTAAATTATTAGGCCATCTATATAATGTGTTGCATAAGGCCTACATACTTTGATTATGTCCATGCAGAAAACTGTATGAATAATGTATGTCTGCCATGCACAAATTACAGGGTATGATTTCATTCTTACTGTGAGGAATGATTATTTTATGACTGGTCTTAGCTCATGTACTTTTGAATAATTTTATTTGTATTATGTATTTTGGTAATGATTACATGATGTGACAAAAACACTCCGTATTTTTTCATGCCACACATCACTTGAGGCGTTATTAGTACATTTGAACCAGTTATTACTTGGTAAAAACACCTTATATATCATAATATGTTAAATTTGTATTTGTATATTTTTTGAATGATAATTTCTCTGCAGATGAAGTATTGCTAAAGAACAGAAGAAAATGTCAGTTCAGGGTTTCAGCTGTTTATTTACAGAAGAATTTTAATTGCAGTAAGGTAAAAGAGCTTCCAGAGCCATATAAGTGGGAGAAACAACTGGTGGTGGCTCTTCACCATTTGTGAACTTGGCAGGCTTTGACTAACAGAAGTCCAGCTCCTTTCAAGGCTCTTTTATGAGCCTCTGAAAATTCCCTGATGGAGTGGTACTCAGTCCCATCTCTATGGACCTTTTTTTATGAGAATTGTGGCTTAATTTTTTTGTCAATGAGAGGCTACTTAAACTACTTTCTTTTTCTTCAAGATTCACAGTAGTTTAGTAACAGTGCACCTATTTGCTTTTTACTGAATTCTTTTTTTTTTTTTTTTTTTTT
>Ga0065711_1004958_pt1 | contig 21771 bp, 14 predicted proteins | sample Hoacrofraction12_FD_59098 | JGI IMG/M metagenome (GOLD analysis project Ga0065711, IMG submission 59098) | Hoatzin crop microbial communities from Cojedes, Venezuela - Epithelial fraction 12 v2 (version 2) | ecosystem: Host-associated > Birds > Digestive system > Esophagus > Crop | place... | reverse complement strand
GGCGGCCAGCCCTGCGCCGGCCCCGGCCCCGGCCCGCTCGTCAGGGCCACCTGGGCCTCCAGGCACCCTCGGGGAGAGCGGGGCCGGGGTGACCCGGCCAAGCTTCCGCAGGGCCCGGGGGCCGGCGCTGCTGGTTCTCCACGAATTGGCCAGAAATCAGTGGCCCTTCATGGCTTTCGGGTGCCGCGACTCCGCGTCCTTCCCGCACTGGACCCTTCCCGTACAAACCGAAGCAGAGGAAGTTCTGTCTGAACCCGAGGAAGAACTTCTTCCCTCTGAGGGTGACAGAGCCCTGGCCCAGGCTGCCCAGGGAGGCTGTGGAGTCTCCTTCTCTGGAGATATTCAAGCCCCCCCTGGACAAGGTCCTGTGCAGCCTGCTCTGGGTGACCCTGCTTGGGCAGGAGGTTGGACTGGGTGACCCACAGAGGTCCCTTCCAACCCCGAACATGCTGTGATACTGCAGGACCCCTAGGGAAAGCCAGGCTCCGAGCCGGGGGGGACCCGGCCGTTGGTGGTCTCGCGGTGCCACGCGTCCGAAGGCTCCGTGTTGTCACCAGGTGACGGGCGGGAGCGAACCGAGCCTGGCTGGGCTGACCCCCTTCCCACCACTCAGGTCGCAACGGCTCCGGAGGTCGAGCCCTCCGCTCTGCGCCCTCCTTTCAGCGGGCACAGTGGGGCTGGGGCGGCGGTTGGACTTGGTGGTCTTGGAGGTCCGTTCCAACCTTAATGACTCTACGATGGCTCTCCGCGCAGAGCTTTCCCCACCGCCACGCGAAACACGGCTTGCCGGTCTGCAAACAGCAGAAACGGCGCTTGCCGCAAGAACAGGATTTGCTTGGTTGGGTTCTGCTCCACCGAGACGGAACATCCTTCATCCTCACCTTGGTTACTGGCTCTGCATCTCACTGCTGGCCGGGCACCAGCCTCCTGCTGTGCCTTTCCCCAGGCCTCATCTTTGTTTCGAGGTTTGCTCCGGCCTGGGAGGGTCGGCTCCGGCAGCTGCCTTCACCTGAGAGCAGTTTCACCGTGTGAAACGAGTGTAACCCAAAACACGTGTGCCAGCCTGGAGACCCCAGTCAGCGCACCTGGTTCGGCCGCCAAGCCCAAGCCGTGCTGGCTGCAAGGCTCTTGCTGCTGAAATGGCATTGAACTTTTCAGCAGCATTCAGCTGACAAAAGGCAGCTCTGATCATAGAGCAGAGGGGACCTCTGTGCTATCAGATTAAGGTGCAAAGATAAAAATCACTGGCTGCTTTAGAGGTTTGCGTTTCTGAGCAAGGTTGTGTTTATTTACTGATTGTCAGCTTTTTCTGGCATTGTGAAGGGGAATAAGCACTGTGGAGAACGCTTTCATTTATTTTCCTTTAGGAGGGACCAACACGGGTCTCCAGGGCTGTAAGCTTTTTTTTTTTTAGAGCCACATATATATTTTTATATATTTTATACAAAAAAATGACAGCAGTCATAACATTTCATTTTCAGCCATAAACCAAGAATTTCTCAGATTCCCAACAAAACTTGTTAAGTGTAATTTTTGCTTGTATTTCATTGCTGTTCTTACCACAAAAAGAAATGAGCGTAGCTGCTGTCTAAAGATTGTCTTTTTTTCAGTATAGAAACACAGAATTTCTTTTGTCCGGAGACACTGTGCATCAGTCTCCCCAGGTTCCTGTGGAAGATGATGGTTTCTTTGTGCTTCAGTGTCCACCTGGCTGTTTCAGATACGCTGGCATCCCTCGTATGGTGTTCCTGTTCTGTGGACCTTCTTTGGGGACCTTACTAGAAAAGTATGGGAATTTGCCTGACAAACTCTCTGCTTCTATCTCTATTTAATAGCAATTTTCTGGGAAATCAGGTTATCTGCATTAGATCATGTAGGCAGAGATCCTGACTGTCACAGGACGCAGTGGATCCTCTGTCAACTTGATTGCTGCCTCCCGAATGTGCAGTTGTAAGTGATAATTGTACTGGTTCAAGTTTGTACAAACCAAGGAGATGTTAATCAGTTTCAAAAAGTATGAAGCAGTTCAGTGCAGATTTGTTTATGGATTTTGGTGGCAGGATGGTGATGGGGCTAAAAATTAAATAGCGAAAAGTCAAGGCCTAGCTGAAACGTAAGAAATCAAAGTAAAACAGGGTATAAGCACTTATTCTTAGAAGCATAAGCTGACCTTCAAATGTTCCTAAATGTGCACAAACGTGACAACAGGAAATTCGGGCTGCACCTGTGACAGGGAGAAGTTAACCTTTGATCCAACTAGTTAAAGAGTACAGAAGTGCTGTCAGTCACCACAGCAGCCCTGAAGTTTCCCACCTCAACAAGCACATACAGAATTTAACACAGAAACCGCCTCAGGAGACCAATGAGCAATACACGCCTGCTTGGTTGTGAGAGCAGAAGTTGAAAGAGGAAAGAATTCTTGACTTTTAAAACGTTCAACAAGATGACTTCTGATTTAGAAGGGCGAGATCCATGGCCGGCCTCCCCACGCAGGAGCAGCAAAGGTGAAGCTGACGCGGATTCGGCGCGCCTCGCACTGCTGCGTAACGTGACCTTACATGGGCACGTACCCAACTGATCCCAGGGCAGGGTTCTGAGACATCGGTGATCCTGATGACTCAGGTACTGCATAAATTCGTGACAGCCTGGGGCAAGCAGGTATTTTGGGTCTCTGAACATTCATGGGTCTTGCTGAAGATTGTAACTCTCCTTATGTCACTTACTCTAGTTTGAAGTAGGGCTTTGCTTTGGTTCTTAGCCAGGGACCAGCTTCAGTTCTTCTAAGGGAAAAAAGTGTAGGCAGAGTGCAGCCAGGACCATAGATTAAAAGACAAACGAATAATTGCATCCTGTCTTACGGGTATGGTGGACTGGGCTCCCATCTTCTGCAGGTCACCCCTTTAGCTTACCTTGATACACCGGTGACACACACCACTATGGAACCCGCAGCAGCAGACACTTCAGGGCTGGTGATAATGCTCTGAAGAAGCTTAGGGTATGGCTGGTAAAGCAAGCTTCCTTCACTGCCTCTGCTAAGTATAGCTATTTGTACTTAATGTTCACTTAAGAAAATACTGAATATATATTCAGTAAGTACTGAATTACTTACATTTGAGATGAAAACCTAAGTAACAAGAAAAGCAGAGAGTTGTTTATTTTAACTGGAGAAGTGCATGAGTTTATTAGGACTAAAAGCAACTTTTTTTTTTTTAATCCAGCTAAAATTACTGATATAAATAGACTGTAATAAGCTATACTAGATACAACATAAATGGGAAGTAAAGGCAGAATGTTACAGAGACAGAAAGCTGGAGACATGAAGATAACTAATTCTTCAAATATATTAAATGCAAGAAGGCTACACGTTGCTTTCTTTGGTGTACTGATTCTTATACTTGATCTTGCATTGACTGAACTGAACGCAAACACTTTAACACAGAAACAGTATTTTACAGTCGAAGGCATGTCCTCAAATGGACAGGTTCTGCACAAAAGCAGGACTGCATGTAAACTGGACTTAAAACCAGAGAGTTCTAAAAAAGAACAAAAGTCCCCAGTACATATTTTGACTTATCTACAGTGGCTAAATATCTCAGTGTTTTTCTATAAGTGTGCAAAATGGTGCATGCAATACCACGTCAGCTATCAGCTTAAGAGCAGCAGGAAAGTGCCACTTCATTGCATATGCCTAGTCATGGTTCTTTTGTACAGGGCATGTACCAACACATAATAAAAAAATTCTTCTGTCAAAAAGTCACTGTTCTACTTTGAGTGGGAGGCAGAGTAAAAAAAGGGTCATTTCAGACGGCTTGCTGGGACACGTGTTCAGAAGAGAGGTGACCTTTGTGAAACAGAACCTTCAGCCCGATACCTCTTGTGGTGGGGGAAATCATCACAGTGGCTTCTGAAAACTTTGCTTATCTCAAGTGGATTTTCTAATGCTGTCGAGGACTCTCTAACAGTATGCCGAGATCAAGTCAAATTTTGGTACGATGAAATGCTTGGCTATCTAAAAAACAGTAGACTTGCACGATCAAATAGATAAGGTGTTCTAAATGGAAATTACATTATGGAGATCAATACCATCAAGATATCAAAAGGATATTCAAATGGAAAACTCTCCTCAACTATATTGTGCTTTGCACTTAGCACCTTCCTTCTCAGGAACTCAAAGCTCTTTAGTATGCTAATACTAGTGAATTTAGCCTCACAACATCCAGTGAGGTAGGTAAGTTTGCCCCCATTTCACAGATGGGAAAACTGAGGCAGCATTCTGAAGTGACTTGCCCAAGGTCCTGCAACTTGTCAGTGGCAAAACCAGGAATATATTTTCAGAAGTCCAGATCCCAGACCTCTGTCTGATTACCCTACTACCACAAAGCAAGCAATACATGCAACTTTTTTTCCTCCTACTGCTGCCGTAGTCCTGCTGACACAGAGGAAGGGAATGATTTTTTTTTCCTGATTGAATTCCTGCTTTCTTTGGTAAAAAGCCCCTGGTTCTGTCAAAGTGCTGCATTATGCTCTTCGCAGAGGCATTTCTTCTGAGGCACAATAGAAAAAGGATGGTTTCCCCATGGCAGGGAGACTGTACAGGTCCAAACAAAGTAGAGTCTTATTTCTTGCAGAAAACCTGCTGCTTGGCATTCTTCACACGTTGTTCCTCCTTCAGGTTCTTCTGCCGTGCATGCTTGCTGGAGATGAGTTCCACATGTTCCGAGGGGAACCAGCCTCTCTCCCGGTCTGAAAGTTTTACTCCTTCTATCCATCCTGCGGTGTGGGGAAAAGCACAACATGTGGCAAAACAGTCAAACATTTTTTCATTCTTCCCATAAAGCCCCCTCCAACAAGGCCCTAAGATCAAAGAAAAAGATCCCCTTTCAGCTTCCCAATAAAGCATCTTAATGGAGATGAAGAGTCTGTTCATCCTCACAACTCAACAATTAGGAACGAGAGGCTCCTTCTGAAGCCTGATTGGGTTGTTAAAGCTTTACAGTACTGGAGTAACTTCCAGTTGAGGGTTGGACTAGATGACCCACAGAGGTCCCTTCCATCCCCTACCATTCTGTGATTCCTACCCACAACTGAAGATAGCCATTGGTCATTCTGCTCACCGTCATTGCTGTACTGCATGACCATGATGATATCTGCTTTCTCCAAAGCCAGCTCATCATTTTCCCGAGCCTTGTAAGTCTTTATGCATTGAACCTGTGGTGCATCTAAAGGGGAGGAAAGATCATAAATGGTATACTAGAAAGCAACAGTAAACTTGTGTGCAAGAGCCCCAGAGGAGGGAGGGATATGGGACTGCCCAAACACTAAAGACCAGAGAACTGGAAGGGACGCTGCAGGTCTTCTACCTAATATGAGGAGGAAAAATAGGTAAAATGGCTGGCAGAACCTGGCACTGAGAGAAAGCCCATGAATATTATTTATAAAAAGGCAAGTGTTCTGCCTTGGAGTCATTTCTGGGATGTTCCACCTCACTGTGACTCCAGCTCCTCTGAGGCAGCCCACCCCCATTGCTGCAGTAGCAGAGCAGTCTCACCAGGGCATTCCAGGAGGTCCAGTTCTCCTCGCGGAGGAGCCAGAGCAGAGATCCACCTCAGCTTCTCACTGCTGGAAAACATCACCAGACAGGTGTCAGGATTCAGTGTGAGGGATAGCAGTCTGATGATGGCAATGGGGGGGTGTACGGTTTTGCTCACCAGAGGGGTCAGGAAGGGGGTACTCAGGGGAAGCAGAGAAAGTAGAAGTGGAGAAAGGGGATGGGAAAAGGCAAAACCTCCCATTTTTGGAGGCTGATGGTATAGCATGGTAGTACTGTATGAGCAGCTATGATGAGATAGGAGAAAGGTGGTTCATCAGGGACTTGTTACAGCAAGCAGATGTTTTCCAAGTCCTCTACTCAGCAGCTGCATTTGATGTTTCAGGATTTGGGCAGCTGAGGGACAACCATCAGGCTCCTAGGAGGTGTCCGGCTATGGTAACAGGATATGCTGAGGGTAACCTTGAGCTCTTACTGTGTCTCTGTACGAAACAAAAACTCCACTCTCTTTCCCTGGTAATTCTGAAGTAGAAAGAGACGGAAAACGTTTTTGTTTGTTCCATGCAGCTTCATCTCGCACTTCTCCCCACGCACATCTGAGGAAGGGGCATGATCGAACACAACAAAACGTCCACCCCTGCAGGTAAAGAGGAGGAACAAAACAAGTTGTGAGTTTCAAGGTGATGAGGGTTACAGAGTGAGTCCACGTCATTTTCTGATGTCAGGAAAACAAAAAGCTTTCAATGAGCTTTCATCTGCTTCAGGCACCTTAAGCTTTGCTCTCGCTAGAAGTCTCAAAAGGCCAGAGAAGAGAGAGGGGACTTAACAAAAAGGGTAGAAATGCTAAGCTCTTTCCTGTCAGAATTTTATTTGATAGCTTACAGCTTAAAATCAAAAACACAACCCCTCCCAAAACCCCAACACAACCAACCACCAGCTCTCTTAGTTTCTTGAAAAACCAGTGATTTGCGCATTCACTCATCTTCATCCTGTCCTTTGGGAAGAAATGATTTACCAAGTAAAACTAGGATAAGTGGTTATTATTGAAGTGTTTCACATTATAGAGATGGAAAGGCAGAATAGAGGGTTAGGAGAGTGACTTGGCAAATGCTGCCACTTGCTGGCATGCAGAGGGAAAGGACTCTTTCACCAAAGCACAGACCCAGAAAGAGACAAGTATTTTAGAAGGGGCAGCAAGAATTGTGTTGAAGCACTCACTCCTTCGGCCGAGACAGGAGCAGACAGTCATTGAAAAGATGAAGGTAGATGGGACGGGTGGTGACTTTCCATTTTGGACTCAGGGTGTTGAAGTCCAGTGCTGTCAACTCACCACACTTCACAAGTCGCCTCGACTGTGAGATGAGCGGGAATATCTGCAAGACAGAAATTAACTTTTATGTCAAGTGCGTACAAGGGAACTGGTATCCATGGGTTTTGGATTTGCATTTTTGCCTGTCTCTAGAGGAAATGTGCTTGCATCTCTCCCGCTGGACAGGAGAAAGTCATGGTAGGCACCTTCAGCTGAAGGCTGACATGAAGCACTAATGAGGAACTGACCTGTGTATGATATTCTGGTTCAACAGTTCTGTGTATATTGGAGAGGAAAACAAAAAGTAAGCGCGAGTAATTTTGTGAGGTAAGAGAGAAAATATATTAGGCTAGAGCAAGGCCCAGGGAATGGATGAGCTCACCTTGCACTCAAATTCAATCTTCTGGCTGAGGTAGATCAGCTCTTCAGTGCTCTTCATGCGCTGCACGTTTTCATTGCAATCCTTGATGAGCTGCAGAGGAAAACAGATGATCAATGAGGTGGGAGCAGAACTGCCTGCTGGGATCAGTATTATTCCCAGGACCCTCTCAAGAGTCAGTGCAAGTGACAATTCCTTAGGCATCCTCCTGCAAAAATAGTCTTTTTCCAGGTGAGCATACTAAACTTCTCCGTATCTAGAGTGACCATCCTTCTTACTTATGGAAGGTATTCTTTAGATGAAGTCTCTGTGGCAACCATTGGTTTGACTTTGGGATACTGAGGGAGATACTAGAGACATCTCTCTCCTTTCAAGTGGAAGAGGTTGAATTGCTGGTCATTTGGAAGCAGCTCTTATTAGATGGTCCACTGTAAACACAGGAGGCTGACTGGATAAACATGAGCCCCGATCATCCAACAACCCCGAGCTTGTTGCTAGGAACTGTGAGAACAGGACACAACGAAACAGAAGTACTTCAGCCTGTGAGCTGCCTACGTAGCTGCGTGAGGTGATACAGGGCAGCTGGATAACAGTGTCACAGAGATGATGCTGGCTTGAACACAGCTGGACTCTAAGGATTTCAGGGTATGACATCTTGCCCGCCCAGCTCGGGCTGCAGTGTTTTGGGAGCGGTGCAGCAGGCAGGTGCAATCCCAAGAGTTTTAAGGAGGTATGCATCGCGTTGAACTGGTCTTCAGGTAGAGAACAGGGGAGGGCTTGTAGGAAAGAGAGTGACACTCCAAGAAGGTCAAATGATCACTATATAGAGCCAGAGCTCGCTAGGAACAAGTCTAGCTTACGCTGCTGTACAAATTCCAGTTGACCCAGAAGACTTTAAATCTTTCCTCTGTAAGAAACAGGATAGAGGAAGGGGTGCAACGAAGTAATGTCTTGCCAGTATTTTTAGCAGTGTTTTCTTGTGGGGACTGGGGTAGTAGTTGATCGCTAATTAGAGACAAAGGTAAGGAATGCTAAGGGGGAGTGGTGGTTAGGAGACTGGAAAGTGCAAGTTTGGTATCCTTGGTGCAGGTTCAGTCACATCCCAGCTGGCTCCTGCTTCAGTGCTTTCTGCTCACAGCTACCATGGCACATGCAGGAGAGTCACATGAACACACTGATTTGTTGCTGGTGAAGATCAGTGACAGGGGTGAGGATAAATAAAAAGGACAGAGCCGCTTCGGTGCCCTGCAGCTCCATGATGCAGCATGACTGTGGAGAATCACAGAATATCCTGAGCTGGAGGGGACCCACGGGGATCATCGAGTCCAAATGCCCACTCCACACAGGGCAACCTAAAAGTTAAGCCATGTATCTAAGAGTGTTATCCAAACACCTCTTGAACACCAGGAGGCTTGGGGCCATGACCACTTTCCTGGGGACCCTGTTCCAGTGCATGACCACCCTCTCAGTGAAAAACTTTTTCCTAATATCCAGTCTGAAGTTCCCCTGACACAGTTTTAAACCATTCCCTCACGTCCTATCACCAACACCAGAGAGCAGAGCACGACCCTCTCCGCTTCCCCTCAGGAAGAAGCTGTAGACAGCAGTGAGGTCACCTCTCGGTCTCCTCTTCTCCAAGATGAACAAACCTAGTATCCTTAGCTGCTCCTCATAAATCACGCCCTTTAGTCCTTTCACCATCTTTGTCGCCCTCCTTTGGACACATTCTCATATTTTTACATCCTTTGTATATTGTGGAGCCCAAAACTGCACACAGTTCTCAGGGTGAGGCCACACTAATGCTGAGCATAGTGGGATCATCACTCCCTCCAACCAGTTTGCTATGCCGTGCTTAACATACCCCCAGGATACAGTCAGCCCATTTGGCTGCCAGGTCACACTGCTGACTCCTGTTGAGGGTACCATCAACCAAAACCCCCAGATCCCTTTCTGCAGGGCTGCAAGATGGCTTGACAGCCTTACCTTTTCAAGTGCATCATAGGCCTGTGTGGCTTGCACTTCCTCCTCAGACCCCGGCCGAGTTCTCTTCAGGATATTCTGCATAAGAGAAGATGTTTTTCATAATGCAGACAGGGAAAGCTGGACATATGTCTCTGGGAGGGGCAGGAGAAACAATGAGGGACTGCCTCAGGGGACGCTAAACAGTGGAAGGTGATGAGATGTGGAGATAACAAGGCCAGAAATTTGAGATATAAGCAGAATGTTGCTGATTAGCTGCATTGAACAGGGCATCCCTGAAAATCTAAATCGTATTAACTATCATGTACAAATTACATGGCATAGGAAGCAACCGCTAATCTGAGCACAAACAGCCTGACATAAAGAATTGTTCTTTGGCTGATACTCTTTTTCTCCTGTTCAAAAAAGGCTAAAATAATAATAATAAAAATTTAATAGAAAGACCTCAAAGTTAATTCATTAGGGACTTGTTGGTTCCCTGTCTGGAAGGCTCCTATTGCTCAACGTTACAGGCAAAGAGTAGAGACAGGCTGCCTTCCAGAGGGCTGCCAGGGAGCCCCTGCTTTATTTTCCTAGCAGGAAGCCAAAAAAGTTCAATAAAATGTAAATCAACATGTTCTGAGAAGACTCCATAAATTATTTATCGGAGTACAACTGAAGTAGTGTTGCGACAAAGTCCTACCCAGTGCACAAACTGCACTGCCTCACAGAGGCTATCATATCCAGCTCCTGGTGCTGGTCTGATGCACAGCAGGCATTTGTATGATGACAAACGGGTTTGTTTCTGCAAAGGTACATTCACAACACACACAACAGAGTGGCTTTAAAGCATCTTGCCAAACTTGCCACAGATGCAACACGAGGAGCTGCGTGCAGTCCTTCCACCCAGTGCTTGGAGCTAGCTCGTGTTTATACGACTTTCAAAGTTGAAGAAGGGTCAGCTTGAAAGAAACTGCAGGAAATCAGAGAATCAACACAGTTACCTGTAGGAGGAGTTTGAGTCGAGTGATGCGCTGGAAAGGGAGGATGAGGAAGGATTTAAGTGAGAGGCGCTGGCACACTGGATCACTTTCCAGTCTCTCCAGGACTTGCTGGAACCCTGCATTTCCATTGCTGTGGGAGCAGTAAAGAAAAAAGACATCCGGGTATCAGAGCAAATACATAGTCTTCCTAGTATGAGATTTCAGTGAGCTTTGGAGTACTCCAGTTCCAACAGTCAGGTTTTGTCCTTGGGGTAAGAGACGCCAAGAAACCATGCCACTCTGCTGAGGAAGAGCAAGTATGGGTTTCTAACAGCTATAGAAGCACAGCAATACAACTGTTACTGTATCTTTCTTCTTTCTGCCACAGCCCTCTGGAATAAAAAGCCAGAAGTAACATCTGCATTTCAATTCCCCCCTATCGACAGGACACCTTCCACAGAGGGAGTGGTGGTTTGTATTCTTTCCTTACACTGCACGGTGCAGCGCCAGGGTCTGTGTCCAGGGTCTGGAAACAGCTGCCTCCCCTCTCTCGCTACTCCTGACAGGAGCTGCCTTCCTCCCTCACGCCTCTCTTCCCCTCTTAGACCCAGTCACTGCCATACAGTTCTCCATGTTGGGCAGCAGCAGACACAAGGCTAATGGTAGGAGAGTAGCACCTGCCACCACAATAGCCAACCCCATATCCTCGAAGAGACGGGGAAGAAGGTTGTGGGCCCAGTAGACGTTGCCCTAGACAATATTCTAGTGGGCCTTTCTGTGTGGAACCGAGCCTTCCCTGAAGGGAATCGACTATGAGACTCTTCCAGCCAGCAGCACCCAGAGACAGTGCCTGGATAGCCTGTTGGGAACAGTGTCTTCTGGAATCACTGTAGCTTCACTGGAATTGGGTTGTTAAGAAGCGAAGCAGTGCAGAAGTGGCAGGGAAACCTTGCCCAGGACTGAGCCTGTGCCTGAGCAATGCTTGGTTGTGCCACTGGGTACAGAAAAGGAGGGCAAGAGACATTCCACTCCACCACCCACAGCAAGAGAGACTGACAGTGGCCCTAGGATTTTCAATCCATTTTAAAGACTCCTGGACAGCCAGTTTAAGCTTATTGACAGCAGACAGATTTTTCTTAATTACAGAATCACAGAACGGTTGAGGTTGGATGTTTCACTTGAAATAATCACTCTCTGGTTCTTAGTAGTCTGAAAACCGCTATCCAGGACAGTCATTTTTGCTCTCTTCAGTAGAAGGTAGACAGAGACAATAGCCTGCAATAGAATTAGATATTAATTATTCTTTCCCTTTCCAGTGCCATGGGAGGGGAGCCTGCAGCAGCTCTGTCCTGCTGTCCCAAATGCCATTGATTTGAAGAAGGTTCCTGCCTGTTCTTCTGGGGGTGTAATGAAAGCACTGGTGAACAGCCTGTACCTGTAGCACTCCCCATCGTTTGAAAGAGTGAATATTCGAGGTGTAGCAAGGAAGTAAGGGGGGAGAAGGGTGTAACAAACGAGAAAACTTACAGTAACCGCTGGAAGGTTTGCTCCTGGTATGTCTGGTTTGTTACATACGGTAGATAAACCCTGCGGAACTCGGGGGCATGTTTCAGAGCCACATCGCACACGTGGAAGGTGAACATGTCCTCCTCAAATTTCTCCTCCAAGTCAAAGAGGAAACTGCAGCACATGGTTGCGGTGCCATAGAAGGAGAGGGAAATAACAGTGTAATTTAGTAAAGCAGGAACATCCTCAGTCCTCTAAAATCCTGACAGCCCTTATACAGGACAGCTCTTTATTTTTAGTGAGAGCATAATGCTTGTACAATGAAAATTTAGGGCTAGATATCATCAAGGAAGAAGCAGAGACAAAAGACTTCTGTTCTTGAGAGGTCACGCTCCTAAAGTCATGGTCAGGAAACAACTGAAAATTAAGACATCACCAAAATAATCCCACTAGTAGAAATGGGAAAGATACCAGCAAACCTTACTAGCTTAGCGATGTGTGTAGCCAAGCTCAGCAGGAGAAAAGCAGAACAGAATCCTACAACATACAGGATTCCCTGCATGTGGGGTCACGTCTACGTTTTACGACTTATGCTCAGTTGATTCACGTTAGGTTCTGTCAAGCGATGGCTGTAATTTACTTTTTTTCCCCCTATTTTTTTTTTGGTCAGGGCTTGTGCAGCTGCTTCATCTCGTATTTGGCAGGAGCTACATTTGGTTTGGGCTGAAGTCTAGTTAGTCAAGTTTAGTTGTCGTTGCAGCCAACAGCACAGGGCTACAGTAGCATTTCGAACATTCTGATCTCCTGCAATGAGCTCTGCACACAACTGCGCCGTAATATCTGGGACTTCACACCAAGACACATCGCCCTGCCACCTAAAAAGGCAAATGTTCCTTTCAGGGCAGCGTTGGTGTGCGATCACGAAGCGCTACGTGTCTCTCTACCTTCAAGGTCAGTGAAGACGCAGAACAGGAGTGAGAGATGTTATTGACAGAAGCGATGGGCTGTGTCTGTGCGTCACGGAGGGTGTCAGTCCTGGAAGCAAAAGGCCATATCTCACCTGGCACTGACATCGCGTACATCATTAAGGCGGGAGAAAAGCCACTGGCGCTCTTGATTGGTGAGCATGGCCTGGAGCTCCACTGATCGCTGGAAGTGATCTACTGCCACATTTAAACTGCGCAGGTATGAAGCCTCAGACATTATCAACTCAAACTTGGCCTTGAGAGATGAAATAAGGGAGCACAGCGTTAGCAGACTACGCAAGTCTGTGATGAATCTGATGGAGACCGGGGCAAAGCAAGAAAACCTCCCCGTCCATGATGTAAGTAGTGTGTAATTACAGAAGACAGGCTTTAGGGATGAAGGGCAAGCATGCCATTGCACAGTCTTTCTTTCTATAGAAGACAGACTTGTGGTATAACTTAAAAGAAAAAAAGCTACCTACTCTCATCTTACTTTTTCTTATCCCTCAACTCCACTTTCACTGGGTTCCCTGTTTTACATGCTCCCATAAGTTTTCCAGCATCCACATCACCCACGTTTTTCTCCTTCATCATTTTTCCCATGCTGTTGTTTCTGCCTTTCTCTGGGTCCTCCCATCCACTTTTCAGCTCCTCATATTTTCCTTAACCAGTTTCCCTGTGTACCATTTTGCTGAACCCACACGTCTTCCTGCTTCCTCTCAGCCCTGCACCTCACACAGGTCCATTTGGTAAACTCACATCCTACCACAGGAATTACAATTCTCTGCGGTTTTATTAGCATCTCTCACAATGTTACATATGGGAGAATGCTGGAAGTCTTTTATTTTCATATTCTCTTTTGCATTGAACGTGCTCAGAATTCCTTGTTTTATCTCATTCCAATTTCATCACGTCTGTTTTCATGAAGTTACTGATGTGGTCCAGAGTCCGTCCTTCACTGCTCCTTTTCTCTGCAGTTCTGCACTGTACTACTGCACAAGCACTGGTACCACATCCCCTTACTGCTTACATGGGTAGAGGTGACCTCTGCATTCAGCCATTTGCACTCCCACATCAGAATGTTTCGCTCTCCACTTTCATCACCCTTCTGGGGACTTTTTCTTGAGTACAGACCACCCATCTACCTTGTTACATCTGCCCATTACCTCTTGCAGCTTCTGCTCATCGCGGGACATATTGAGTAGGATTCTGCTGCCCCGTATCATGGGGATGTCCTGCCAGAGGGATGCATTAGATGAGACTGACAAACGTTGCAAATAGGAGTCCTGGGGAGACAGCACTTTCCTCCGTAGCCTTGGGGAGCTTGGGAAACTCGACTCTATGTCCTCTGCGAAAGAATCCACTCTCTTCTGGCTTTGAATGGCCTTGTTCAGAACCACATCACTGTACTCCTGGTACAGCAATCTTGCTGTGAAGAAAGGCATATACATTTAAACTTTCTATAGCAGCTACTCACCCTCTGCTTCAACCTGGAGAAAACTCTGTCACTGTCTTACATGAGGATAACTGAATACATCAGACCACACGCATCTGCTGTAGGCAGAGCTCACCAGCTGCCTGAGCGTACTGCAGGACTCTGGTCTCACTCCCTGCACCAAACACCGCTCTCTGACGCTCCCTCCTTGCTACCACGTGGTAGGAGCCCCTCTCCTTTGCGCTCACTGCAAGGCTGAGAGAAGTTGGAGGAGAGGGGTCTGCCACAGCACTTCAGGCAGAAAGTACTTACAGGAGTTGATCAGTTTGGAGTGCCGGCGTCTGAAGTTCTCCACTGCATCTGCAGGTTTCTTCTCTCTGACAGGGAATAAGGATTTGGAAACAAAGAGCAAATGAAGAGCACAGCGCCAGAGGAGGCTTATCTAAATCTTAGTAACAGATCTGTCACAGCAAGGACCTCTCTTTCGAACAAGCTCAAGATCCACACGCTTTACTTAACAAAGAACAAGGGTTGGCTTAATGGAAACACTGTCCTAAAGGGACAGAAATACTTCTGTTGCAATGGGGTCCTCTCCCAGAGAGCACAGACTGAAACACAGGCCTAAATTATTTTATTATAGTTTTCTAGTCCTTCTCATCATCTTTGGTTCCTCAGGAACAATGGAGAGCAGCAGGTGTCTGTGCTACGCAAGGACGGGGGCAAATTCTAAGGGCCCTTTGAGAGACTTACCGCAATATAACTGTTTCTGAACTGACTGGTGGCTCCCTGTGTGCCTTGTGAGCTTCTTCCTCCGAAGGAACAGAAGGAATTTCTGTATATAAGACAATTAAAAAGCAAATGCGTAAGTCCATTTTTAGAGTCAAGCTACAATCCAAATGATACACAGATATCACTTACCTATACCCCACCTAAGTGGTAGTCTTGGGTTGGAGCACAGGTGCCCTCCTGACCTTTATTTCTGGGTCAGAAACACTCTAGTTTTAATAATCCTTGACATTATTTACACTTTACATCTGTTCATAGAATAGTTTGGTGTGGAAGGGACCTTTAAAGGTCATCTAGTCCAACCCCCCTGCAGTGAGCAGGGACATCCACCACTAGATCAGGTTGCTAAGAGCCCCGTCCAACCTGACCTTGAATGTTTCCAGGGATGTTACTTAGCCACGTTTGCTTTTCAGACAAAGAAAAAGGACACTTTCAGTGATGACAGTAACTCTGAGCTTCCCTCCCCAGTTGCCTAAGCAAAGACACTGCCTGTGGGCCCTTTTTGGTGCTCCCTTTCCCCTTTCAGCAACTTGGGCCAGGCATCAGAGGATCAATGGACCCAAATTCACTAGTCATGCCTGAAAGTCTTTTTTTTTTTTTTGTGGACCCTGAGCATCAAAAACTCTCAGTGACTTCTGGGGCAGAAATCTAACAAAGTCACTCCTGTGAAGGGATGTGGCCTGAAAATGAAAGCTGTAATCCAATCCTGACATTTATGTAATACGTGAGCATTTGCAAACTGCTGCTTGAGTCATCTTCTGATGATATAAAATGGGGAAAGTGTGAATTTTTCTTTTGTTTTGTGAGGGATTTAATTAAATAAGGTGTGAAGAAATTCCATGTAAAGTTCATTGGAAGTAGCAGGAGGAAGAAATCCCAAAGACTGAGCTGCAAGTATGGATCAGGGGAAAGACAGTACTGTTGCCTTGAATGTTTTAAAATTTGGCACCAAGAATTTCCAGGTCAAACACGTGAACAAATCTTGATTCAAGTGCTGCCAAACCTTTTACCCCCCTCCACGCTCCCCTCCTTTTCCTCCGTGTCAAAAATCTAGCACGTTGTGGAGCTTGGAAAATAATCTAAGAGCTGAGAAGAAGCAAGTATGTTTAAAGATCGTGTAAGATGTAATGAAGAACAGACGTGCATCTTGACAGTAAGTACTGTCTGAATGAGCTGCGTTGCAGAAGATGCATGTTTTCCATTTGTGGCATCAGCGACTTGGCTCCTGTGCAAGCTGGGACCTTGGATTTGATAAATTTGCCTTCTTATCTGTAATCTCCAGTCCTACATTCTCAGTTAGATCATCTCTTTCAGAAGGTCAGATTGGAACCTAAAGGTGTCAGTTGCAAAATAAAGGGAGGTGGCAAATAAACAGGGAACTAAAACATGCCATGACAGATACGGGCTACTGAGGGTGTGTGCAGGCGTTCACCTTACTGCTTGGAAACCGGCTGCAAAATACAACGGCCGTGTGATGGCAGCAGAGGTGACGAGCAGAAGCTCAGAACTGAGCCCCATCAAGAAACTCGTCCCTGCAGGTAGGCCAAAACAGCCCGTGTGACCGAGTCAGGGCGACAGACCATTAAACGTGGAGAAAGGACAAGAGGAGAAAGTGGAAGCGAAACCGAGGGGTGAGGGCTCCGTGAAGCGGGATAAGCTCTCTGCTGCCGGCGTTGGTGTGAAATGAGGGGCCTGAGCCCCAAAGCTCAGCCCTCAAGAGGACGCACTGCTTACGGGGCAGAAAAGAGGAGCTGGGGTAGAGCTGGGAGAGGGGAGCCTGGGGAAGGAAAGCGAGGGGGCAATGCAGCTGGACTGAGGAGTATGACCAGAAAGGCATGCGAGCAATGTCGAGCTCTCCGCTCTCACGCCTCTCTGTCACACCGCCTACTGAATTTAATTGTACGTTTTTGGTATCTGCAGCTAGCTGGGGGAGGGGGGCTGTGGAACGGAGGAGAGGACTCACCCTGCAAGATGTCTGGTGGTACTGATGTCCTCTTCAGGCCCTGACGGTGCCAGTCCTTGCTTTTTACTCTGCGTTTAATTGGGTTTTCTTGACTGGCTGCCAGCTCCTGTGCCGCTAACCTGATGGGTTTTTTGTCTGGCCAGCTCGATGATTTTTCCAAGGGTGAATGTCTGGGCATTTCCTCCTTTTGCTGAGCTACCAAGTGGTATTCTCTTCCTTCTCCTTCCAGCCTTTGCTTGACCCTCCTCTCACCTTCTGTTTTCTCTGTGATTGCCAATGCAGCTTGGATGTTCCTTGTGTCCACACCAAAGATGCCTGCCTGTTGCTCCCATGGCAGCTCCACTGAGACCTCCTCTTCTTGGAAGGTCGTTCTGGTGGTTGGTGGTGATGGAGGGCTGAGCTGGAGGAAGTGGATTGGATTGGTGAATGCTAGCATTGGAAGTGGCTGTGCAGAGTCTCCGCTCTTGGAGTCTGTGGATGTTACCAGGCCTTCCAGCGAGGGCCAAGAAGCATGGTCAGGTGAGTATTTTCCACACTGTATACCCATGTGCTGGTCTGCTGTTTCAGGGCTGGTGTCAGAGCAGCCAGCCAACGTTTCATTTCCAACAGCAGAAAAGCTTTTGGCCAACAAACTGACCCCCGAGTCATTAGAAGTCTCAGTATCGTGGGTACCTGAGTCACTGAGATCCCACTCTCTAGTTACTGGAACAAGGTCATCTTTCTCTACTACATCTTCTCCATCAGAAGCGGAGGCCACAGTGTTAGAATCAGACACAGAGGCAGCAGTCTGGGAAGGATGGCTTATAGTAGGGTGGATGGCTAGTAACTTGTTATTGTTCGTACCAGAGCTGCGATGTTGCCTGGAGCAGGGTACAACCACCAGTGGCTGGTAACGTTCAAGGGCTGGAGGTTGGGCAAGGTGATTTGCATTAAGTGCAGGGGCCTGAGCTTGACTAGGACTTTGGACATGGGAAGGAGGATGGGGAAGCTGTTTGGCATCAGGCTCAGACACCAGAGGTAGGCTAGAGTGGGACGCAGGGGACAGAGATTGTTCTTGTTCGTTCACGGCAAGGACCATATCTTCTTCAAAGGGCCAAGTCAGGGTGCTCAGGACACTGGAGATTCTGGATCCAGGCTCTTTTTGGTTTAAACTGCAGTCAGACTGATCAAGTAAAAGCATTTGTTGTGCNTCATGATCCACATTCGCTCCTGTTTCCTTTCCTTGGATAATAGCCCTCTTTTCTGGGGGGTTTTGCCGAATTGTCTCTGGGTGGTTCAGGGGAGTGGAAGTCCTGCCTGGTGTCTGGGGTGGTTCCAGAGGCCCTGCAGCAATAGCCACAGTCCTCCTATCCTCAGGAAGGCTCCCCTCTAGAGGAAGACAGCTCGCGTATATTACAGAGAAAGAAGACGGGCCACTAAGGTCTTCATGAAAGCCTTCCTCAGAAGTAAGGAGTTCAGGAGGAGCGTTGGCCTCCCCTGGATCAGTACTCACAACAGCAGTTTCCCCTGACGTTGGGTGCCGCACTTGTACAGAAGCGGCTTGGTTGGCTGGCTTCTCTACAGAGCCTAGCAGTTTGTTCAGGCTGGCCCCAGGACAGTCCTTAGGGGTCCCAGAGGCTGCTCCACCAGCACCTTCTTGCTGTGGGCCAGACGTTGAAGCCACAGAGGCAAGCTCTGAGGGTGAAGCTGGAATGAAGTCCTGAATCTCAGCTTTTCCCATATTTTCTGTAATGGCATGAGGATCTATGGGATCAGGTGGCTCCAAGTTCTTGGTACCAGAGGAAGGGTGCACTGGAACAGAAGCCTCGGGGTTCTCCACACTAGAAGGTGCTGCCACTTCTCCATGGAGTGATGCGTCTCTTTCATCAAACCTCTGGACAGCATTTCCATGCCCATCACTGTGCTCATCCTCCCCGCCCAGTCTTGTCCTGTCATCCCAGTCAGCTTCTCCAATATCCTGACCACCAATGGAAAAGCGGCCAGAGTCTTCTAGGTCTTCTGCCCGGTCAGAGATATGGCATGTGTGTGAAGGCACCACTGGAGTTTCACCCACTGGGTTCAGGTCATTTGAGGACAGAGGGCTGACAGCGGGTGGCTGACATCCAGAACCTGCGTCTGTGACATGAGCTTTCAGCAGCACATTCTCACCAGGATGCTGATCCACAGAGACAGGTTCCCCAGAAAGAAATGCTGATCCTGTTTGTTCAGCCAAGAAGACATTCTCCAAACCACAGAAGCCCACATTATGCCTGGGAACAGAAGATACCTCTGACCCAAAGGCTGATGACAGAGCCTCCAGTTTGAGCTCTTCCGTCTGCAGTTGTTCCTGCTCATTTTGTTCCTTGTTTTTCTGATCTTTGGGCTCCGAAGATTGTCCTTCTTCTGGCAGATTCTGCTCTTCACACTCTTGCTTCTCTTCTTCCTGCTGAAATTCAGACACTGCCTCCTCCTGTGCTGGTTCCTTACGCTGTGGAGTATTCGCTTCAATTTTTTTAGCAGTATCCTTTACTTGGAAGGCACTCTCTGCTGGAAAGGCAGGTCTGCCCTCTGTTTTTCTCTGATCATCTTCAAGATGAAGGCATTTTGGAGTCGATGAGTTTTCTTTCAGAAACATTATAGTTCTCTGGTCTTTGACCATGTTGCTATTCTTTGTTTCACTAGCTGAGATGCTTCCTTCCACTTGTAGTGAACTTATTTGGCTGTCATCTGTTAAGGTGGAAGACAACTGATGGGAAGAGGAAGACTCTGTACTCTCTTCTGAACCCTGGAGTGCTCTTATGCTTTCCTTAGCATCTTCAGAAGTGTAAGGTTTAGCCACATCCTCTACTCCTTCCTCTGAGGTAGGTTGCTCATCAGTTGCTTGTGCCACTTTTTTACTGCTTTGCTTCTGCTCTGCACCAGTATCAACCTCCTGCAAAGAATCCATGGAGATCTTATCCCGAAACGGCTCAGCCTTATAATGCCCCTCTGAAACGGTTTTACATACCAAGAAGCATTTAGGTGTGTCTCTCTGAGAGGAAGTGGCATCAGCCAAAGGAGCTTTTGGATGCTGGGCCTGAGGGTCTGAGCCATGAAAAGCCAGTTCTGCCTGGCACTGAGGAAACTCAGTGCTGAGGTCCACAGCCTGCAGGACATCATTGCCAGGGGCTGGCCCATCCTGGGCTGTGCTGAGAGAGGAAGAGTCCTGGTTGCTTTCCAGGTCAACCAGCTCTACTTGCTTAAGTTTCAGAGAACAATTCAGTCCACCCTCCTCTAAAAGCATGTCTCCTTCCAATTTTGAGAGTCCCTTTTGAGGCTCTGCATCACCTTGCTGCTGCTCCAGTCCTGCTGGCACATTTTTCACAGGGTTAGAGGGTCTGCCCAGCATCTCTGCTGCTTCCCCTGGAGCTGAAAGGCAGTCCTCAGGAGTGCTGAGCTCTGCTCCCTTCGCAGAGTCAGACGGGCTGGTGCTCATCTTGGCTGATGCGTGAAGGGCATGATGCTGCCTTCCGACTGCTGCAGAATCCCGAGCTTCCCCACTGGCTTCTGGGGGAGTGGTACCTCCCTCACTGGTTTCTTCAGACTCCATCAGCGACACATCCTGCTAAAGAAAAATGCATTTTTCTGTTACTACTACAGAATGAGACGGTGGATCTAATTAGCTTAAGAGACCTTTAAAAACAAGTACTAATGCAGCTGAGGAGAAAAAAATCACAAAAAACACCACAAAAATACGTACTTAGTGGGTGATTAGAACTAAGAAACAAATAGCAAGACTGAGGGCAGGCAAACACCTGATGTAAGCTTGCAGTATGAGAGCAACGCCAAAATAAAACTACTAGTGTTTTTTTTTTAGTTTTACATGCAAATCCAGAAAGTGACTTTCGTCAAAGAGCAGAGATGCTAATCTCTGTGTAAAGGCTGCAGTGCAACTTGTGAAAAGCGTTGGCCACGGCTAGCTATCTCAAAGCCAACAGGGGATACCAGAAAGCATTCAGAGAACAAGAAAACCATCAAAATCTCCATTAATTTTTGCGGGGCATGGTGGATGAATACTCATTACCTCTTTCAGTAGCTAGCTGAGTCTTAAAGATCTTTGATTTCAACAGGGAAAGGCCTGTACTTTGGAGCTGATGGGTTTCTTCACAGATCTCTGTGTATGTATGTGCAACGCAGGGCCTTATTGCAGCTGATGACAGGAATTGATTAACAAGACATGGGAATGTAAGGATTTGATTAACAGGTAATTAGGACATGACACAAGACACGAGATATTTGAAGGCTGTAAGCCACATAGGTTGAGAGGAATAACTCTGGTGTGCGTGGACCTATCTACAGACCACAAAGAGAAATTATATCATCATTTAGTCTCCTCTTTTGGGGGTGGGAGGGAAGTCATCTCAGGATTGTTGGACAGTTTCCCAAAGGATATGGTGGAATTTCCCATCCATTATTGCATTTGAAGTTCAGACATGACAAAGCACTAGGGAATGTACATTTGGGGAATGTCTGTGAAAATGATGGCAGAATCTGATTCACCGCTTTTATCTTTCAATCCCTACCTTAAAAGACATGAGAAAGAGACTAACGTCAGTGGCTCCTCTCCCTTTTCTTCTGCCTTTGGGACAGTTTCTCTAGTGTTCCAGCCTGTCTTCTCTATTCCCTATCCTAAGCTTACCAGAAATGGCTTATAAATGGCTGTTTTGGCCTGCTTCACATACACCGATACCCCTGCAGTCACACCAGAGCTTGTAATTTAGCTCTGAAGGATCTGCTGCAATGTGCAGCCACAGTCAGACTTCCCCCTGAATAAAGCTTCAGCGTTCTCCTCCTTCATCCTATCTTACAGATGTCAAAGTTTCCAGACATGAATGTGTATTCCTGCATCTTTTGGTCAGAGAAACCATTCCACATTTCTTCAGGTGAAAGCCCGCTAGCTGTTTAGTGGCAAAAAAAAAA
>Ga0065711_1035834_pt1 | contig 21772 bp, 9 predicted proteins | sample Hoacrofraction12_FD_59098 | JGI IMG/M metagenome (GOLD analysis project Ga0065711, IMG submission 59098) | Hoatzin crop microbial communities from Cojedes, Venezuela - Epithelial fraction 12 v2 (version 2) | ecosystem: Host-associated > Birds > Digestive system > Esophagus > Crop | place... | reverse complement strand
ATGCACCCCAGGATCCCATTGGCCTTCTTGGCAGCCAGGGCACACTGCTGGCTCATGGTTAACCTGTCGTCCACCAGGACACCCAGGTCCCTCTCCACAGAGCTGCTCTCTGGCAGGTCCACCCCAAGCCTGTACTGGTGCATGGGGTTGTTCCTCCGCAGGTGCAGGACCCTGCACTTGCCCTTGTTGAACCTCATCAGGTTCCTCTCTGCCCAACTCTCCAGCCTGTCCAGGTCTCGCTGAATGGCAGCACAGCCTTCTGGTGTATCTAATGTCTCAAACATGTTTCTTATGAAAATCAGTGTATCTGAAAACAACCCATTTGATGATTTAATGTTATGAATCCCCAAAGATATCACTGCTGTCTGTATCATTCTAATTTTATCTATACATAAAGTTCACAAGATTAACATTTTCAAGGTTGAGGTTTAATCTGGTGTACACTCATTGCGTATATGGACATGACGACCTGCAGATTGTGTGGAAAATGATGAGGAAGTTCTTACTGAGAAGAATATTCTTGAGAGTACGATACTCTGTGTATCAGGCATCAATGAGGCTAATGACATAGTCAAAAGAATTTATTGATATGTTTCTTGTTCTTGCTATGATCTTTAAAAGGTAGAATTAGTATACTTTAGAAGTTATGTTTTTCCCTGTTGTGAAATGCTTATAGTTAGTCATAGGTAAGCAATTAAGGATTGCAGTAAACCACTAAAAAACCCCCATGTTCATCATACAAACACCACATATTTATCAACATACTGCTAAATTGTTGCAGATAAAGCTATCAAATTTTACTGAAACATGCTTCATCGTTGAGTTAAATTCAGTGAGATCAATGTGATAAAGTTTCTGCCTTTCAAGAGATAACATGATTCTGCATTGCTGAATTATGTTCAAAATCATGCCCAGTTTTCAGATGCTTTAGATAGTGACAATAAGTAATGATGATTTTGGTTATATTCGTTAACATAAATACACAGTTACTCTACTCTTAAGCTAATCAAGGACAACATCAGAACTGAAGCAATAATTTCTATAGATTTACAAGTACAAAATTATAAAATGTTGGTTGATAAAAATTCAGACAGATAATAAAGCAACAAATGTGCATATAAATCAGAAAGAAGGAAAATTCAAAGTATGAAGTACCACAGAATTCTTGAAACAAATAAACAGTTCCAGAAAGTACTGAATCCTGATCACTGTTCAGTAAGAAGTCAGACTTTTTTTTCTTAACAGATTTTCAGTCTTTTTAATAATACTTATATCTGACTTGGGGACGGAAGTTGTAATGAGCAGCTGAAAGGTAACCTCTGTCATCGGAGTAGGTTCTGAACCTGGAGGATGGTCTGTTACTTGGAGAAAATAACACACCTCCACAAGAGAACCGGAATAGTTTGAGATTCACTCATTTTACTTAATGGCAAATTGAGGTCTTCAGGTGGAAAAGCATGCAGAGTTTTTCATAACCCACATCTAACAAGTACCTCTATTATTAATTTAATAACTCCAGTAGTCACTTGTATGTATAAATATGCATTGCAGTTATTTTTGTGATCGTATTGAAGAGCAAAGATGCATTGTTCTCAAGATTATTGTGAAGATATTCAGCACTTTGGAACACTGGGAATGGATTAAATTGCCTATATTTTAAACAAGAATTATAAGAAACTTTAGACAAATGTAGATAATAAAATATAAAGTAGAACTATTCATTCCTACATGCTCTGAAAACTTAATTGTGAAGTCTACAAGTTATAACTTCTGCGTTTTATTCCTTGCTTTGCTATCAAATTGATACATAGTGCCAATAGCTTTAGAGTCTAATTCAAGAAAATGCCTAAAAGCATTTCTGCATTTAATGATATGCTAAAGCATAGTCCTATGCTGAAGTGAAATCCAAAACTTCTTTTACACTTGCTATACAGGTTTTTCATATGCATATTGGGTAAAAAAGGTACCTTGAAAGCGTATAGTCTGGAATTCAGGAAAAAGCTGGAGTTTTGCTTCTCTAAAACTTATTCAAGTTCCTTCAGAAAATGGATGTCAGCACCAAAGTCTATTTCTAATGATAATCCTAGTAATTACACAACATGAAAAACCTTGGAAGCTGGACAAAAAAAATTAAAAAGCATTTGTCTAACTTCTACTCTTCCATCTATTAACTTCCTCACTTAACCTGGGAGCCGTACTAAGTGTTATAACCAAGAAGCACTTAAATAATACAACATAATAATATATAATAATAATAATAATAATAATAATCGAATATAGAAAAAGTTGCAGTAAGGCACATGGAAACTTCATGGAGTTTCGATGCAACAGTCTAAAAACGTGTGATTGTTCCTGCTTGCCGGCTGAGGGTCAGTGGCTTAGCAAAGCAGTAGCGCACTTCAGGACATGGATTAGCAGGCGTGGTAGTGTTGGGTTGACGGTTGGACTTGAGGATCTTAGAGGCCTTTTCCAGCCTTGATGATTTGGTGATTCAATATGATGTGCTCACAGGTGAACATCAGGCACTGCCCTTGGAACAGTTACCAGCCATGGTCTGCTGGCCAGCAGTGGTTTATATGGCCTGCTGATTATCTGACAAGATAAGCGGTAATTTCCTATGTGGGAGAAACATCTCTTTCCAAAAGTACGCTACTCTTGGCTGTAGTGAGATAGGTAAATCAAAGGAAAATGTTTCTCCACTTAAAGATACTTCAATAGAAAGGCAGAATTTGGAGGAGAGTTGTCTGGTTCAGGCAAGACTCAAGAGAGAAGAAAGTGTAGTGAGCACATTCCTTGTGACGATATTTATTTCTGTCATCCAGCATGGGGAGCAGATTGCTTTTTCAAGCTCAAACTCCTTCTTTATTGGCTATCAGTAACTCAAGAACAGAAACAGCTGAAATATAATTCACCCTACAAATTAAATAATGATTCCTTTTCTTGTAGCTTAATGCTTTTGTGTACTGAGATTTCAGCTTTGGTGCCCAGTGAATGAAAACTCTGTCAGTATGAGTTATGTCACTTTGTAAACAAGGTTTGTCAAGACAGCCTACCTAAGTAATAGGCAATATACAGCATGGAAGAGAGTACCGTTTTTATTGTGTTTAGAGGTATTCTTAAGTGTACTATTCAGTGTAACTCTTTCTGTTTCGCTCACCATTGAGATCACCCCAGATCTCCTTAACATCTCCAAAATCTTCAGTTACGTAAAATATTTCAACCCTAAAAAATAGCAATACCTCATTAAAGTAAAGAGGAGAGAAACTAAGCTTTTCATTAATTTATAGAGCCTCCACAATGACAGTAAATTGTTCGGGCAAGAAATGTAAATTGTCAAATCATGCTACATAGAAAAACAAACTGATTCTGCAGCTAAGCTTCTTTGACCTGAGGAGGGCTCCTGTTAAATTCAGACCTAGTAATTGAGTGGTCTTTGGCGTACAAGCCAACCCCAGCCAGGTGGTGAGAGAATTTGATATGCAGCCTTAGCAGTTCTTATTTACTCACTTAAAGCTTCTCATAGAAACACGTAATTGTACAGGTTAACTTCTCATAGTTGCGAAGAAAAGCGTGGTAATATAATCTTAGACATAAAGATCAAAGAGAAAGAAATCTTACCTGTGCTATTTTAAAACCAGTCTCATGATGAAAATATCTGCAGTTTTGGAAAGTTTTGGGGAAGCCAACTTGTCACTTTTGACTGTCACATCTTAGAAACCTCTAACTATGCACTTGTGACTTTCATTGCTGTAAATGTTCTGCAAGTCTCATCAATATTACGAAACACTTATTTACAGCTTAGTGCAGTATGTCTAATAAGAGAGAAAAAAGTCCTAATATCACAGGAATTTATTCCAGAGGTTTTTATACAAGGAACTAAATTGTTCACTAAAAGGGTCCAACTGTCTGGTCACTTATGCTTAAGCCTAATTGATATATTAACCAGGCAACCAAGTATCTTAGACGTGCCCTTATTATGAAGTAAATGGTGTCTCATACTTGCAACTGTTTTCCTAGAAACTGTATTTGTAATAGACTCCAAGCGTTATTTATCAAAATGTAGCATGAATCAGACAATAATAAGGATGGTTTTCAAAATGCATTTTCTACGTTATAAGACTATATGGTATGTCAGCCAACTTGGTAAAAACTGAAAGAAAATATTAATCTATTTATCTGGGGAGCAATAAGTAACCCACTATACAGTTACCACATTGATATGGTAACGTGACCCCAAGAGAATTATTGTCTCCCTTCATCTATTTTGAAGAAGGGGATTATAAAGGTAATTAAAAAAATCCTAGTGATAAATTCCAGCACAATTTTTAATATGTTCTCATAACAAAGTGCCCCCAAAGCAGATTTTTGTAATACAGAAAATCTGTCAATAAGTGCAAAACATTAGCAGAATTGAGTGCAGCCAGTTATAGGCAAACAACTGTGGAAGTGCATTGTATATGTAAGAGAGATCGTGGCAAAAGATCCATGTGTGTGTATGTTGCTCTACTTGGTTATGTATCCTTTCCCTGGGAGTCAAAATAGTGTTGCAGTTCATGCTATATCAGCAGTTGCAGCTTAGTTCTTGGGTCATGTATTTTCCTTTCTTTCACACCTTTTTAAGATGAGTGAGTTTAAATTACTTCAATAAAGAATACAAAGAACTTTGTAAATTAAGCAAAACAAACAATAAAAATTACCAAGACCGGATAATCAAAAAGCTATTTTGATATGAAATGGTAACAGCTACTTATTTGGAATGCTATTAGATCAGCTGTCTTTAAGAGTGTACTTAGAATTTTTAGAAATTAAATTATTTAAAATTAGTAATGATATTTAATTAACTGCATTGCAGGCATGAAAATGAGGCATCACGTTATTTCTCAAAACCCCAACATTTTTCAGCTGTTCAGAGTCTTAATGCTCATATAATGTGCTAAACCCCTGTTACCTTCATTTTATTGTCTTTTAGAAACATTGAACTAGAACATACAGTGATAATTTTTCATTCAAATTGATCACAGCCTTGGATTTTGTGCCGTGAAAGAAATTGCATCAAGAAAGGAAGACAAAAAATTAGGTCATTTGAATAAAAGGGGAATTATCATACAACTGGAACATATTCATATCTCTTCTTGCATACAGCCTTTCAGGCAAAGTTGCACATATAGTGTTTTCTTATTTGCTTGAATGTTTTAAGTTTTAATGAATTATGAATGATATTATAACTACTATTGCCTTACACAGCACTTTGAAAAATGTTTCTAATTACAGTGACCCATGCCAGTTCTCATTAGTTTGGCACTGAGTAGTCTTGAAATTAGGAATGTGACAGAGTTCAAATAAATATTAGTAATTCATAATAGAAACAATATTTGTTGTCATAATGACATAAAATAATATTTTCTAAGTGAATACTTTATTTCTGATAAAAGCACAGGAAGCGAGCTTTTCTGACGATCAAATTTCAGAAATTCTGACATTGCACAGCAGGCATCTAATAATAGAAATGCTGAGGTCCGGTTGGACTCTGCCTCTAGCAGCCCCTAGGAGGAGGACATAGCAAAAGAGCAATGTCAAAAGAAGCTGCATCCCTCATTCTGTGTGATGCTTTCTCTGCAGAGCTGGCATGAAGGAGAGCTCCTCTGCACAGCCCCAGTTAAATCAAGGGTGAGATTCCAAAAGCCTGGTCCCCCAGTAAAATGAGATGACAAGATAAAGCTAAAGATAAAAGCGCAGAGCAGTTTATATCTGTCAAGGTACGGTAAGAAGCATAGCTTTATTCCCAGAGAGGTTTCAAAACTTTACTTTTTGCTAGCTGATTTTCCAACATAAAGAAAAGACATAATTCTAAGCCATTTTGTTGCACTGTCTCACTGCGGAGCATCCTAGGTTGTGTGCACTGTATTTCTGCAGGCTTGAGGGCACGTTTTTGATGACTTGAAAAATAGGTGCTAACTTTTGACAGGTTCCCATTGAAACATTTAAAGTTTTTCTGCAGCAACAAGTTGTATGAAGGCACTCAAACCTTACATACACATGCAATGTGAATGCCTGTATACTTTAAAAAAAAGTAATTTAAAGGTAGCCAGCTAAAAAGAAAAATGAAACCCATCAAAAAAACCCCAAAACAAACCAAAAAATCGCAACAGCCCAAGCCCTCCCCCCAAATCCTCAACTGCAATTCATTCATTGGATACCTGTGGTGAATGGATCCTTTTCAGCTCTTGCTTCAGATGGTAGGTAAACCATCACTTGAGGCAGAGCTTCTATTTAGCAAAGTAGATGATTACTTTGGGGTCTTTTTAATATATGTGTGATGAACTGCTCTGATTTGCTAAGCCTTCCAGTTTAGAGTTGAGCTTGAACAAATTTTGATTTTTTCCAGTGAATTATAAAGGACATTTGAAGGCTAATCAGTAACATTTTTCTGCATTCTGATAAAACAGAGGCTTTGTACTTTAATTTCTGTTTAATAAGGGCTCTGATATTGTTGCAAATTTTGAGCACCACATTTTATACTGAGCATTTGGAATTAATCCAGGCAGATGAATAAGAACTGTCAGTGAAAACATTACTTCTGATGAAAGATTTGGAGAACTAGGTTTTGAGGAGGAGGAAAGCATGGTAACAGTAACCTGACAATTTATTATGACATTTATTGTAACGTTATTTTTGACGTTGTCTCTAACATGAGTTTATTGTACTCACCTGAGGAAAGCCACCAAGACCAAGCATATTTACAGCCCTTTTCTGAGGGTTGAGTGAAGTAGTATATGAAATGCTAGTACCAACCTGGGGAAGAAAAACTAGGCAAACTGCTAGATAACAGCTGCACAAAATGCTCAGGAGATGGGAGAAGATGAGAGAGATTCGCTCCTCCATGTCCTTTGGCCAGCTGTTGTTGCCCTCCAGGCCCCTGCTGCCCACCTCCTCAGCAGTAAAGTGTCTCCTCCAGGGCCAGGCTGGGTAGGAGTAACCTGCAGACGTGACATTGCGTATTATTTGGTTGTTTGTTCTTACCTGATGGTTCTTTTGTTTTATTTTCTAGACAGACATTTTTAAAATGATTTTAAACTAGTAGAAAGCCTTTCATTATCACCCTGCTCTGAATTGTGAGACACAAAAATGGACTAATACAAACTCCATAAAAGATTTATAAATCTAGTACGAAATTAACCATTTAAGCTATGTGGCACAGCATTACAAAAGCATGAAACTAATGGTGTTTGTTTGGAAGAAACACAATTCAATTCCCTTGTTTATATGCTAGTCCTAAGTAAATTTCATTTTCTCTCTACACTTGACCTTTTCATTTAAAGAGTAGTAACACTATTGCGGTAAGCCATGTTGAGATCTGAGGAGTCACCTGTAGCTTGCTATAATTGCGTACTACTCACTGCAGTCCGTATCTTGAGCAGATAGAAGCTAGCGGACCTTCCCCGAAGTCAGTGGATTTATACTCATGCATGCTTCTTGATGTTTCTGTCTATCAAAAATTAAAGGAAGCTGATAAGAGCTGATAAGCTTTGCATTTATTCAATGTAATCACACTCAGTTACTGAATTTTAAGATAATCAAAAGGATATGAAAAAGACATCTGTAAAACTTCAGTAAGAGACCAAGGTACTGTGTGGTACAATAATATCAACACTTTATATTAATTTGTATTTTTTAAAAAATAACACCTGTTTCTAGATTGGATTATCATTCACATTTCATTTTAAATATGCTTGATTATTTAGTGTTACTTTAGCTTAGAAAAATCATTGGAAGATAGTCTGAAACAAAAGTGTTGCAATTTTTTTGTATTATCAATGCACAATTTAGCTGTATCCAGATATATTGTGCCTTTCCACCTGCCTTCTGGCCATCACTTTCTCTGGTTAGACAGAAAAAAATCTGAGGATGAAAAGTACTAATGCTCCAAGTATTCCCCGTTGCATGCTTGCTGGGTTGTCTAATAAGTTGACTGTCTAAAGGGAGGGTGAGATGTTCAGTTAAGACAACTGTCATGGAGGGTAAAGTTAAACTTTAAAACTGAATAGCTATGGCTATGGCTTAAAATAATTTTCAAGTCCTCATACTGAAAAGTGAAGCCATTCAGAAATTTCACGCACATAGAAAGATAAATATGTTAGCGTATTATTTTGAGATGCTTTGGTTTATCGCATTGAAGGAATCAGAATAATAACTTCAGAACAGCTTGAACTACCTCTGCTAACTAAGGAGCCTTGGCTGCTGTGTTTTGAAGCTGATTAGGTCTTTTCTTCAGAACATCATTCCCTGGTTGCAACAAAACTTACTGGCATTCTCAAAATTCTCATTCTACTGTGTTCATTGTTGTTTTTCATTTTAGCAGCTCTTCTGTTGATGAAGTTGTACCTGTACTGTCAGATAAAATGGGCTGGGAACCAGTCGGTGGCTTTAAGACCGAGTAGCATGGACATGCCTACAGCCAGCTGCTTTTACTGAATATTTCTCTTTCCTCTGATTGGAATATGCTAAAATAGAAGTAAGGGCTGTACTAGCAGTTTAGCAGTGCTACTAATAAAAGGCCCAGAACCTGGACGTTTTTACTGGCTTCCTTTTATTTAGCAGTGCCCATTTGGCCTTAGTTACCCTTTACCTCCTGGATTAGGTCGTATTTCTACCAGTAATCACAGGAAAACTCAGCTGTGTCTGCTGTTCTTTTCCACCAAATACAAGTCCCATTCTTTAAAAGAGCTTTGCCCATAGCACGGCTGTTTCTGAGAAAGTCATATAATTTTGCTAGGGTCAACAAAATAGAGAGGATTTTCCACAGTCAGTTTGGGAGTCCAGAGTTTTTTTCATGTTTTTCTTGTGTTAGGTAGATTAACTTCTTGTCATTAAACAGGTTAATAAAATTCAGAAATGAGGAGGTAAGAATTTGTTCTGTTGCTGAGTAGTATTTACTCAATAGTTTAGATTAAAAGGATGTTTATCTGTCTGTTTTCCATTTCAAATTCTTACTGTAAGAATATTTTATATCTAAAGACTTTAGAAGGGCTTTGGGGTTCTTACATTTTTCCAAAACAGAAGCCTAATGGCATTATTCCATCCATCAGTGCTGCCAAAATACACAAATTAAAAATCTTCCTGCTTGTCTCCTGTGGCAGGGCCAGCTCAAGGTGATAAGACTCGGACTGTAGAAATAAGCCCTACTGTCATCAGGATTTGAAACAAGACTGCTGTCAGTATTTGATTTTTTTGTCACTCTGTACTGTTCCAATTCCCACATCAAAATACCAGGAATATTAACGGTATACTAATGAGGTGGAAAATGCATAATTCCATGTTGCCTTTACGTAACATACATTTACTTCAAACTGCATAAAAATTCTGCTACATGTTGATGCGGCAGGACGGTGCATCTGTTGCACAGAAGAGCCAGAGGCTGCTGCCTGTTTACTCCACACTGTCTGCATAAATGGGGAAATCCTTGTGATGTGGGAACATGCTGAGAGATCTCACCCTGAACATATTTCCACTGTATAAATCATGTGCAGCTTGGCTTGTGTTTGAGTTCAGCCATCTAGAGAAGAGCATCCTTTTATTTTTCAGTCTTCCACTTCAAGAAATGGAATGACAAAGAGATCAAATGCACACGATTCTTAGGTTGCTCATGTTCCTTCCTCTCAAATCCCCAAAGCCTTTTTTCTGACTCTCAGAACAAGAGAGAAATAGCTCTATTTTACTTAATCCCTTGTGTACCTGAAGTGGCCAAGAGTAATTCACCTGAAAAATTATGAATGGGCTATTCACATTAGAAAAGAAACCTACAAAGATATAAGAGGTATCTTGCTTAACTTCCTGCTGAGGTCAGCTTTCAGACCACAGCTTTGTGGTCGCAGGTGAAAATAATTCTCCGTTCTGAAAAATGTTTTACTTGTGCCCTGATGACAACTGCTTCATGCAGGTCCAGCCTGAGGACAGGTTGGCATCTATAACTCTGGAAACTTAAATCAGTTTTGCAGATTGTTCTCACAACTAGTAAATTATAACCTTTCTTTTATTGTCCTACCTTTCTTACACTTTAGATGAAGTGTGCAGAAATCGCCCTTGGCAAACTTAAGCCACTGTCATATGCTGCATAGATCTGAAGCTGAAGCAAACCACCTTCTGCTAGGAGCGTTTTAGAAATACAGTAGGAAGAAAAATAGAAATAAAATGCTCTTCTGAGGAGAGCGTTTCTCATCTAGAAATGTAAATAAGAATCGGATCCCTGATATGCAGTCTGTGTCACGGATTTTCCACTAAACAGATGGTGAATAAGCTTTTCCTAGCAGAAGACATTGTCATTGAACCTCATAGCAGAAATAAAATATTTCTTAACAAAAGAAAAGATTTAACATAATAAAAAGACAGAGGCATTCTTTCTCTTTAATAATGAAAAAGAATGATTATTTTTAAAAATGTTTGAAGAAACCTCTTAGATGAATCTGTATGTATTCTGTTGCACAGTGTTAATAGTGTGTTTTCTACTTCTCTTTGCTTTATTGCAGGATGTCTATTACCATATATTGGCTATTCCCATTTCTTCACTAATAAATTATGTTTCTGTTCATTCTACATCCTTATCAGTAGGTGTAAGTGTGTGTAGGTTGGAATTAATTTTTTCCACTACTGGATCTTCTAGAACCACCAGTCTCTCTACTACCTAAACCACTGTCACTGCAAATATGTTTGCTGAGCGGGGAGCGTAGGAGGTGTGGGCACACAAAGTGTTAGGGAAAGACAAAGATACTTTTAGAAATGGCTGTACAAGATCAAAACACTAATGATCGCCAGCTGTTTGATACTGTTTCCCTGCTCAAAATTGCTGATCCTACAGCTGAATTAGAAAAAAATTATGTGAGGACTCCCCATCTGCTTCAATGAAAAGTGAGGCACCCTAATCCAGCAACAAATACTATTTAAACCTTTCCCTCTCTGCGAGTGAAGAAATTAGTAAGGCAATAGGAAACGTCAATAGCTGCTCTTCTAACAGAAGAATTAAAGATAACTAAACACTTGTTTTGTTTCTTTCTATGTCCAGTTTTATGTGGTAACATTTCGGAGGGCTTGAATGCATAACTAATTTTAAGCAACCAAATTATGAATTTCCAGGCCACTGACATATAATTGCAGTTTGCTTTTTGAACATTGCATGATCAAGGATTGACACGTGTGACTGGAAATATATTTTCATTCTCTGAAGTGTGATCAATGATCCTCAACTCTTTCTTCAAATCAGAAAGCCTGTGCAAATTCCAAACACTGTGTGTGGAAGAGCTGGTCAGCATTTGCATTCTGTGAATTTGATAAATAAACATAAATTAGTAAGAATGCGTAAAATCAATTAGCTAAACAAACCATGCATAGCACTCTGAAGATGTAATTCTGAGTGCTGCAAATGCAGTCATCTGCATCTCCAGTTATGCTTACCAAGATAAGCAAAGTTACTTATACATTTTAACATGCAAGGTATTTGCCAAAGAGTAAATTTAAGTTTCTATTGAAATTAATGAGAGAATTCTGGTTCATAATCAGTCATGTATGTTTTGATTAAAGAGAACTCCAACATTTCCTGGTACTAACATCTACAGTAATGCATAGTTCAAACTTTGAAAAGCAATTAGAGAAATTTCATTAGGGAAACAAGGATAACATTAATTGAATTTTCTGTGTGCATTATCTGATTTCCATAAATAGAAACAGTAAAACTGTCTGTTCAAAGAGCATTTTATATTTTTCCATACATTCAGTAGCAATATTTATTCAAAACCTGTACAAATGTAGGGAAAATAAAGTAAAACACAGGAAGGCTTACAAAGCCACAAATACTTCCACTGTGGTTTTTTGCTTTGCTGAAAAGAACAGGCATGAGACATTGATTTCAAAGCATGATACCCTCTTACTGTATCTAGTGGCATTCTTTGGACACAATTCACTCCTGTCTTGCATCTTAAATGCAAATTCGTGGTGCAGCCACGTGTAAACAGGACTTTACATCTGTTTAACACTAATGCAAATGATTAAACAAACAACGGATTAAACACAGATTGCAGATACTCTGTCAGTCTGCAGCTGCGGACATGAGGAGGTGATCATGTTTTGACTTGGGCACTGGAGTTGCTAGTGATTGTGACAGACGCTCCCGATGACCTGAGAGGGAAGAAGTGAAGTGTCCAGTGAAGCTCATCTGGCTTCAAGTCCTGGTGACCTCCTTTCATTCAATCTTGCCTTTGTGAGCTGGTGAAGTAACTGCTGTGAGGAAGCTGCAGTTGTCTGTGCATGTGCTTCCACGCGTACCTGCAACAGACGCGACTCCGCAGCTGGGGTAGGCCCTAGGCTAACTGTGCTTCAGGGGGACGGTGCCATCAAACTGCAGCCGAGGTTGCCCACCAGTTTGTTGCAGTACCGCACTGGTGACAGGTGGCCAGGAGGAGAGGCATGCTCTGGGCTGCCTCACAGCTCACTGTCTGCTGCAGGGGAACCCGAGAGAAGCTGCAGTCCTGCACGGCATCAGGGGAACCCAGCTGCGGATGCCTGCCTGGCCTGCCCTTGGGAGGACCGAGCCTCATGGCACCGCATAGAGACACAGCAATACATGTTTCAGCTGGTTAAACATGCCTTTTGAAGATTCTTATCTGTAGCTCATGACAGTGTTACAAAAGGAAGGATTTCTCAAAATCTAGACAGCGTAGTGTCACTGAACCCTCTACGAGTACCAAAGCTACAGTTTAGCTTAGCTCTTTCTGAGATAAAGATGAAAACATATGGAGATTCAAAGACCTTTTAGCGTTTCAAAAAGGAGGTTACTGTCAACAAGATAAAGACATTAAATGTCTATCTTTATAATTTTAACTTTTTCCTCCCTTAAAAAATTCCTAACTCCTCCTAACAAAATAGGAATTACAATAGGACTTCTGGATTCTTTCATGTTTTTCCTCATTTGACCGTTATCTGTCTACTGGAGAACTGGGCACAAATAGTTGCTATAAAGCGTATCTTTATTTTTCAAGTATTACAAGTGTGCAAGGGTGTAGTGGAAGGGAGAACTCTATTCCTTAGATGATTAAGTGTATTTTAGTAACAGCTCATGACCAACATCATTTTCAGCCAGTATTTTCAAACATTTTAGTACAATTCTTTCTTATTTCAAAAGTGGTCTATTTATGTTTGCATCAAAAGTTTGTGCAGGTTAAGATTTGAGGAATTATTTAAATATACTTCTTAAATCTTCTTTCAAAATGAAATCCCTAACAGTCTAGTAGTCTTCTTATGTTGGTGAAGCAGTATACAGATGATGTGAACCCTCTCTGAATAGCTGTAAAATGGTCAGAATGACCATTTAATTAGGAAGGAGACCCTGCATATTTCCAAACTTATAGTAGTATAAATATTCAAACTTCTAGGAGCAGCACAGAAATCTATGTGTCAATGTAATCTTGATTTCCCTGGACATCAGGGTTTAAAATAGTTTAGAGCCCACAGTAAAAATCAATTTTAAGAATTACCTTAGAATCCTTCTTGTCTGCTCTCAAACCAATATTGCTTTCATAGAAACTTTTTTCTATTTTTATGGGCATGCTGAAAAATTTTTTATGTTTCTATCAATGCTATGTTTTACAGGTAATGAAGATCGGTCTTACAAATATCAAATAGAGAAGTCTTAATATGTACAGTACAAGTAATGATGTAAAATATTTCAACACAGGGCCATAAGAATAAAGATGAATTTTTTTTTTTTGAAAGTCACAAGCCTAACTTGTAGGAGTAGTTACAGTTAATAAATTTCAAGATTAGAAAGGTACCTCTCCATCACCTACTCACACTCCCCAGTGCTGAACTGGATAAAATTTCTTGTTTGTATATATGACAATCCTCAAGTCTGCACTTGTTTGGCAGGGGGTGATGGTGGTGGTGTTTTGTTTTTTGTGTTATAACTAGGTAATATATCATGCCCACTACAGAGTAATATTGCGGGAGAGCAGGGTAGGAAGAGGTATAAGAAAATACTCATTCAATGATTTTTGTTAGGTTTGGGTTTTTTTTAAATAATAAATCTGCAGTAAACTAGAGCCTAGCGTTGGCATTATGATCTCTCTGCTGGTTTGACTTGAATTTGGAAATCCAAATAAAGGAGCATTTTAGCTAGTGCAGTAGTCTATAATTAAATAAAGTAATTATTACTGTTGTTAGCTGTCATTGTAGCCCTTGTGACAGTGTAGGCAAGGCCTGTGGAACAAAAAGTAGTGTCACCGTCTTTTCGACAGTTGAGTATCTTGTGCATTAGAACTAAACGACCTTTCAATAACTGCTAAGAAATCAGTGTCAGGGAAAGTCTACAAAAAAAAAAAGTTTCTTTTTTCATAGAATCATAGAATGCTTTGGGTTGGAAGGGACCTTTAGAGGTCATCTAGTCCAACCCCCCTGCAGTGAGCAGGGACATCTTTAGCTAGATCAGGTTGCTCAGAGCCCCGTCCAATCTGACCTTGACTCCTTCATGGGAAAAGGAGTATTAAGTGTTTCCATCTACTTATCTATCTCTTGTGCTTTGTTCATACACCTCTCAGAAGTAAGTTAGAGATGTGTGCCATGTGTACATTATCAGGGAATGTTTTAAAAACAGGTTTCTAATACATGTAGGACACTTCACTGGGCTTTCAGGAGGACTGGTTTAAGAAAGGGGTTGTGGCTTGTCTGGAGGGGGGTGTTTCACATAATGACATTTCTCATTAGAGTTTTATGTTTTTTTTACTTGAGTCACTAGGCACTTTTCCTTAATAGGAGAGGGATTTTTAACATGATAGAAAGGATGTCTCGACTTGGAACATTCCATACAGGATATTTATTTGGGGGAGGGACTGCACAGTGAAAAATAAAATATGCATTAAAAGAAACATAAAACAGTCAGCCAGCCAACACAGTACAAGTGAAATAGCAAGCAAATTATATATATGAAGGAATCATGTCTTTTTGGTTTTTTGATGACTGCTGCCTTAAAGAATCAACTCATGTTCTTATGGGCTGTTTACCGTTGCTTTGAATAATTTTAATCATATGCATGAATTAAAAAAATGCATAAACCATAACTATTCTGTTTTAGTTTATATGGACTCTCCAATACTTATGCTTGTTGAAGGTTATTTTAAACATTTTCTTGAACTGTGTATTTTTTCTGTATCAGATATCCTGCTGTTCTGTATCAGACACCACTTCTCAATTTCAAATAAATAACTACATGACAGAATGCAGTGTGAAGCTCATCCAATTTGATCAGGCATTGCAGTTTTCTCATCTGTTGTTACACATCTAAAGCGCAGTGTGCTATTAGCATTTATCAGCAATAGTGTTAGATGATTTATTAATAAATAGCTACATACAAGTAAATAATGACTTCAGTCAGAAAGAGCTGAATCAATGAGGGTTTGTCATGTATTTATTTAAGAAAAAAAATCTTGTTAAGTGTTTCATAAATGGGAAATTTCTAGAGCAAGCTTGCTTACTTGATTACCGTATATAAGTGGTTTAGGTGGCTATTTCAAAAGCATTGTAAATGCGAAGCATATTACCCTTAATCTATGGAGTTAATCCTCATAATTCTGGAATCCCACTAAAGTCTTGAACTTGAAGGATCCCAGTCAGACAGGCTACTTAAGTGTCTCAAATCTGAGCAAGCTGTTTAACGTGTTTTCCTACCATGGATAGTGCGTTCATTTTGCTGATGTGCAAGCCTGTGAATCGGAAGTCTTTAGGTCCCTGAGGTAACAGTCTGAACCATGGCATGTTCACTGTTCTTGTGCATGGGACATGAGAGTAGTACAGTGTTTTTTATCCTCTTTCTGCATAACTCTGTAGATATGATCAAAAAGGTTTGTAACAGTTTGGATCTTTTCATTCTCACGTTAAATTAGGAGAAAGTCAGTGTCAAAACTCTAATGTATTAAAATTGAGCTTTTGTAATCAGTCATCCAATTTGGGAAAAATCTTTGAGGAATCTGTCAGAGGTGTGATGTGAGTGTGCGAAGGTGACCATCAGTGTGACTAAGCACAGTCACCCCCGAGTTCTTTCAACGTGCTATATGTGACAGGTCTGTAGTATTGCTGGTGTTCATTCAGGCATGTTATGTGATTCCTGGGAGTCATCAGTGTTCTCATATGAAAGAAAGAACACATCTACTGGTTGTATCTTGCACTCTGCTGAAGAGGTCTGAAAGAATCATTCCCTAATTACTCAGTAGTTCCACTAATGCCAGCTAGGATTATTATTTTCTGTCTCATGTATTTATCACATGATTATAGTACACAGCGCAAGATCGTAATTTGCTAAGTAGTAACAATGTAGTCAAGCCAGATACCCTTTATGAATGTGCTGCATCTTACAAACAGTAAATATCCTTGTATCACTTTCTCTCTGTTAATATTCTCCATAAAAAGAAATCATCTATCCTACTGTTTCAAATTGTAATTATTAGAAAATAATTGACCTGAATAATGCATGAAGTTATTAGCAGTAAATAGTAAAAGATACACGATGTGTAGTTACGGTTTTCCAGAAATATGTTTAACTTAAGGTTTATATAGAAATGATGCTGCTTCTTTTGTTTTGATTCTGGCGTCAAAAATTCATTTATTACTGAGCTCTGTTTGACATTCCTTCAGGTTCAAACTTTTTGGGATTTTGAATATAATCACAGCAAATATGTGTACATCTCTTATTGCTTGGCTGAGCACAGAAGACTTAGAAGCAACCCTAGAGGAAAAAATGCACTCCCTTGATGCATTCTCTAAAATCATTAATGCTTTCTGGCTGTAGCATGGAAGCAGGTCGTGCTAGCAGAGCAGTGTAATTAACCTTCTTTATAAATTAAATGTGCAAATATGTTATGTAGTGCACAGAATTTGAGTAGAATTATTTCTACTTCAGTGTAGTTTTAGTTTGGAAAAAATAAATTTCTAACAGCTGCTCTGTGGCTTGGGAATTTGAAAGAGCTTTTACTCTCTTTAAACCAGCTATCAAGTACCTGGGGCTAAGAATGGCTCAGTGTGAAATGTAGCCATATATTACTATATAAAGGATCAATATTACATGTTACAATATTACTATATACAGGATCTGTACAACAATCAATCATCACCAAGGGGAGCTGCTCGAGAGCTGGCCCGATCCTAAGCAGAGTGGCAGATCCTGGCGCACATGGGGTTTTCCTGAGGCTGGGAAATGCCCAGGCAGTGGAGAGACCCGCCGGGAGCCAGCAGCTCTTGTGGGAGATGCTGACGAGGACTGGGCACTGCCCGAGCAACGGCGACCACCTCCACGCCTACAGAAGGCATCCTCAGGAGCGCGAGCGCTCAGGAGCACTGACAACAGGGCGCAGCACATCAGCCAGGGCCTGGCGTGGCAGTTTGCAAGGGAGGGCGTTAGGGAGGTCACGGCTCTGTGACCATCTGCATAGGTCAAGGGTACTCATCCTACCTGATGCTCAAGGCAGAATGGTGGCACTTGTCTGAGAGCAAAGGCTGCAGCTCCGGCTGGGGGTGTCTACACCATCTACCCCAGCGGTGGCCAATGCCTCCACCTAGACAGAGCTGCTGGAGGGAGAGGTCACAGTGCAGACCTCAGGCTGCAGACAGTGCCTAGACCTTTCTTCTGGGGCAGGGGCAGGTGGAAGACCTGCCTGCAAAAGCTGTGCCCAGGTAGAGGACCTCCTGCAGCAGGTGGCTGAGCTGCAGGAGGCGGTGAGAAGGCTGCATAACATCAGAGAGGCTGAGAAGGAGATAGGTAGCTGGCTCCAAGTGCAGTCTGCAGCAAACTCAAAGCACACAGCCAAACAGCCAAAAACTCCCCCCTGGCACACACAGAAGGGAGGGGGGCAATAATTCAGCAGAATGGAAGCCTGCAAGGGCAAGGACCAATGGGAGGAAGAGACCTCCCCCAAAGCCAGAGGTGCTCTTGCAAAACCACTTCACTGCTCTGCAGACTGAAGACGAAAGACCCATCACATCAGGAGAGGTGCTGGAGCCAAGGAGGCAGCCCAATCTGCTCCCCATATAACAAACAGTGCAACTAAGAAAAGGCAACCGGTGATAGTGGTAGGCGACTCTCTTCTGAGAGGTACAGAGGCACCCGTTTGCTGACCTGACGTTCTCTCTAGAGAGGTATGCTCCTGACTGGGAGTTCATATCAGGGACATCACCAAGAGACTACTAAGCGTTGCACAGTCCACTATTATCCACTGCTGTTTTTTCACATGGACACCAAAGATACAGCCAGGAGCAGTCTGAGGAGTATGAAGAAGGATTACAGAGCCCTGGGAGCGGTGATGAGGGACTCTGGAGCACAGGTAGTTTTTTCATCAGTCCTCCCAGTCAAAGGAAGGGGGCTTGAAAGGGCCATTCACATCTGGCAAATCAACAAATGGTTACAGAACTGGTGCTGCAGCCAGGGGTTTGGTTACTTAGGCCATGGGAATCACTTAGAAAAGTCTGGTCTAACTGGGGGCTGATGGGGTCCATCTAACAGAGAAAGGGAAGAGCATCTTTGGTCAGAGGTTTGCCAAGCTAGTGAAGACGACTTTAAACTAAAGTTACCGGGGGAGGGGAACCTCAATCCCACTGCTGACAGTTTGATGGCAGTGCCAGCAGTAGATGCCTTGAGCCTGGAGAAGGAGCACAGGTCAGCAGGACGGTACTTCTGGTAGGGATGCATGAAGGAGCTCCAGCCAGTAACTCAAGTTCATCGGGGGCCTTACTTAAATGCCTCTGTGGAAACACATGCAGAGTGGGGAATAAGTAAGAAGAGTTAGAGACATGCACAAACCTGCAGGGCTATGATCTTAATGGCATTATGGAGATGTGGTGGGACGATATGGAGAAGGCTGAGGTACTCAGTGACTTTTTTTGCCTCTGTTTTCATGGGCAAGTGCTCCAGCCACACCACCCAAGTTGCAGGAGGCACAAGCAGGGACTGGGAGAATGAAGAACCACCCACTGTAGGAGAAGATGAGGTTTGAGACCATCTGAGGAACCAGAAGGTGCGTAAGTCCATGGGACATGATGAGGTGCATCCACAGGTCCTGAGGGAACTAGTGGATGAAGTTGCTAACCCACTATCCAGCATATATGAGAAGTCATGGCAGTCCGATGAAGATCCCAGTGACTGCAAAAGGGAAAGCATAACCCCCATTTTTAAAAAGGGAAAAAGGACAGACCTGGGAAACAACAGGCCAGTCAGTCTCCCCTCTCTGCCCCGCAAGATCATGGAACAGATCCTCCTGGAAACTATGCTCAGGCATGTGGATGACAAGGAGGTGACTGGTGACAGCCAACATGGCTTCACTAAGGACAAAGCGTACCTGACAAATATGGTGGCCTTCTACAATGGAGTTACTGCCTTGGTGGATAAGGCAAGGGCAACTGACGTCATCTACCTGGACTTGAGCAAAGCATTTGACACTGTCCCGCACAACATCTTTGTCTCTAAATTGGAGAGATATGGATTTGATGGATGGACCACTTGGCAGATAAGGAATTGGCTGGATGGTCGCACTCAAAAGTGTTGCAGTCAATGGCTCGATGTCCAAGTGGAGACCAGTGACGACTGGCGTTCCTCAGGTGTCAGTACTGGGACCGGCGCTGTTTAACATCTTTGCCAGTGACACGGACAGTGCGATTGACTGCACCCTCAGCAAGTGTGCTGATGACACTAAGCTGTGTGGTGTGATCAGCACACTGGAGGGAAGAGATGCAATGCAGAGGGACCTGGACAGGCTTGAGAGGTGGGCCTGTGTGAACCTCATGAAGTTCAACAAGGCCAAGTGCAAGATCCTGCACATGGGTCAGGGCAATCCCAAGCACAAATACAGGCTGGGCAGAGAATGGATTGAGAGAAGCCCTGAGGAGAAGGACTTGGAGTGCTGATTGAAGAGAAGCTCAACATGACCTGGCAGCATGCGCTCGCAGCCCGGAAGGCCAACCATATCCTGGGCTGCATCAAGAGGACCGTGGCCAGCAGAGTGAGGTAGGTGATTCTGCCCCCTGCTCTGCTCTAGTGAGACCCCACCAGAGTCCTGTGTCCAGTTCTGGAGTACTCAGCACAGGACAGACATGGACCTGTTGAAGCAGGTCCAGAGGAGGGCACAAAAATGATCCGAGGGCTGGAACACTTCTCCTATGAGGACAGGCTGAGAAAGTTGGGGCTGTGCAGCCTGGAGGAGAGAAGGCTTTGAGGAGAACTTACTGCAGCCTTCCCGTATCTGAAGCGGGCCTACAAGGGAGGTGGGGAGGGACTTTTCACAAGGGCACGTAGCGATAGGACAAAGGATAATGGCTGAAAAATGGCTCTTTAAACTGAAAAAGGGTAGATCTAGATTAGATATAAGAAAGAAATTCTTTACTGTGAGGGTGGTGAAACACTGGCACAGGTTGCCCAGAGAAGCTGTGGATGGCCCCTCCCTGACAGTGTTCAAGGCCAGGTTGGACGGGGCTTTGAGCAACCTGGTCTAGTTCTTGCCCATGGCAGGGGGGCTGGAACTAGATGATCTGTAAGGTCCCTTCCAACCCAAACCATTCTGTGATTCTATTCGAAAATTTCAAAAGGCCATCTAAGCTCTTTAAAAAAAGAAGGATTTTCTTTCTTTTTTCTGTAAACTACAAAAGAAACATAGCTGGAAATACTTATTTTTCTCGTAACTTAGAGTTTAGCAGACAGGGTTCTGTGTAATGTAAAGATGGCAAAAGAATAAATGAATTATTCATGTAACCATCATTAATTGGGAAGGCTCTTTAACAGTTCTGGAAGGGGAAAAAATCTTGCATAAACTTTAGAGGTGAAATATGCCATAAATAATAAAATTAGTATCTTATATGAGAGGTGAGAGCTTGCTAACCATTTGTGCATAAATTTGTGAAAAGCATTGTCTTTTCTTCCTTTCCCTAAGGACAATGGTGAGCATACTCCATATCGTTTGGCGAGAAAAGAGTAATTTCCTTTATTAAAGAGATGTGGTTGTTCCTTTGTCTTACCTGTTTGAAGCACAGAATCATGATGAAAAGGCAACAGATTGAAATTCAAGGAGCTTTACGAAAGAAGTAACGCGCAGTGCCAGCTATAGATGTCATTAGACTGCTTGTGTTCCGGGAAGCTGCTTCATGTCCTGAAGGCCTGCTAAAACTCTCAAAGCAATGAGTTTGGAAAAGATCCCTACAGCTTCTGTAGGTGGTTTTACCTGAGGGACACATAGGACCCAACAGATGGGAGGAGTTTCTGGGAAACAGAAGCTCATTTATAACACGCCAAAAATTACTCCAAAACAACTGGATATGCTTGTTTTCACCTGTGCTGTCCTGAGGTGGGGGCTGGCCAGGCTCCCATAGGGGTTCATTTGTAGTTCAACCTGGGTGCAAGTTGCATGCAATTTGCTTATTTGCAAAGACAGAAAGAAGTAATTTGAGGAGTTTGTGACAGAAGCAAAAGTACAGCTGGAAGTGTGGCAACATGCATAGTTGTATCAGAGCCCTAATCAACAGCTGCTAACCGAGTAGGAAGTCAGTGTAGCTGTCGGTGTGAAAATTCATATGGCTGCATTTTGACTGACGGCTATAATAATCAACAATGTGACATGACAAGGGAGGTTCTCCTTCCCCTCTACACTGGCCTGGTGAGGCCTCATCTGGAGTACTGTGTCCAGTTCTGGGCTCCCCAGTTCAAGAAAGATGAAGAGCTACTGGAGAGAGTCCAGCGGAGGGCTACAAGGATGGTGAGGGG
>Ga0065711_1004957_pt1 | contig 21772 bp, 18 predicted proteins | sample Hoacrofraction12_FD_59098 | JGI IMG/M metagenome (GOLD analysis project Ga0065711, IMG submission 59098) | Hoatzin crop microbial communities from Cojedes, Venezuela - Epithelial fraction 12 v2 (version 2) | ecosystem: Host-associated > Birds > Digestive system > Esophagus > Crop | place... | reverse complement strand
CTTCCCCCCCCCCCCCCCCCAAGAAACAACATGGAGCAGAAGAAATTAACCCTTTCGTTACACTGCTGAGGAGTCTGGCATTGTAAGCTCCCTAATTAAAGACAGGTCCTTTCTGGGACACACCACTTCAGCTGCCCAGAAAGGCTGCTGGGAAAACTCAGCCCCCCGAATAAAAATGGCTCCAAAATTGCTGAAGACGCCAAGGCAGTGATTAAAACAGCACCCACCAAGAACACTGGGGACACATCCAGGTTCAAACTGGAAGACTCCAGCGAGCAAACAGAGACATGCAAAGGCATGGGGTCCGCGGAAAGCAACAAGGGAATAAGAGAAACCTCCTGCCTGTAGGGAACGACACTAAACCAAACCGCTTTACGTCCCCACGCTGCAGCCTTCCCAAGAAGGAAGGAGCCGCAGCTCATTTAAGCACCGAAGCGGAGGCTTCCAGTGACAGCAGGAATGCCTGCAGCGTGACTCGGCCACGACGAGAAGCGCAGGAGACGTCTGCTAGTCACTTGACTGCCATAGTAGCAGTGATGTTTCTGAGTCAACAGCCAACGCGCTTGCTGCCCGACCACTGCGCCAGCTGCAATGTAATCTGAGCAACGCCGAGAAGCAGTAATGTTAGCCTGGAGAAATGTCACTGGGGTGGGGGGGCTCATCTGAGCTATCTTTAGCCATCTAAAAGTTAATCATCTAAGCTCCCCGCACAGTCAGTGGAAAGTGGCTGGGACCTCCAAGGGGTGATCCTGGTCTATTCTCAGCACGACTGCTGCGACGGGCTGAATCACCCTCCGGAGGTGCCTGTCCTTCTCCACGCACAGCAGAAGGCACCTCTCTCCCACAGAGCCACAGAACGTGGCTGGAGGGGACCTCTGGAGGTCATCTGCTCGGAGCAGGACTATCCCCAGCTGATCGCCAACATCAGCCTGGTGCTCCTGTTGCTCTAACACTTCTTCAAGTAGCTGTAGGGCACTGACAGACACCCCACACCCTTTCTGCTGTCATCAGCCACCAACTGGACATGGAGCTTTCATCACCACCCTTAGAGCCTGGTGCTCCAGCAACATCCAACCCCGTCAGCAGTCCGTTTGTCTGGCCCACATCGCCTCAGCTTCCAAGTGGGAACTGGTGCCAAAGTGCTCACTGCGGCAGGTTTACCCACCCACTCACGGCCCCCCACGTCTCCACAGCCAGGCCATCCCCCTAGCCCTTGCAGAAGGAGGTCGGGGCTTTCAGACACAGTTTGCCCTTGGCAAATCTGTGCCTACTGTTCCCGATTTACTTTCTTGTCCTTCATGTGTTTGGAAGCAGGCTCCAGTGGACAGCCTCAGTGACCCCTCCAGTGATCAAGGAAGGTCTGACTAGTCTATAGTTCCCCAGATTCCTTTCGTCTTTCTCAAAGATGGATTTTTCCTGTTGTCACAGACCATCCCAAGCACGACAGTTTTTCATGAATGACACACATTAACCTTACAATCACATCAGCCAGCTCTTCCAGCCTGAATCCTGCCCAGTGCCGTGGACTTGAACACATCCACCTTCTCTAGGTTGCCCCTAACCCGCTGCTCCCTCATTGCCCTCCATCCCTCTCCCTCCCAAGCAGGCTGGGGGGTGCTGGGGCCTGGGCGAAGATTCCGTCTGTGAAGACCGAGACCAAAAAAAGACACCGAGTACTTCAGCCTTTCATGTACCAGTTGTCACTAGGCTGTTTCCCCCATAGATTAACATTTTTTCTGAACTTTCTTTCTCTACTCCATACCCACGTTGGAGTCCCCTCGCTAGTCAAAGCTCCATCAGCCTTTGGTCTGCCCAACTTCACCCCATACACCCAAGCAGCGCTTTTACGTCCCTCCCTTGTTAGCAGTCCTTTTCACTCTTCGCCGGCTCTCTTTTTGCACTTTGACTCGCTAAGAAGCTCCTTGCTTAACTGAGTTGGCTTCTGCTGAAATTCCTGATCTTCCTGCACAACAGGATGGTTTGCTCCTGAGCTCGCAATAAGCTTTCTTCAAAAACCAGCCACTACTTAAGATCGGTCTATAATTTTTACGTGGCTGAAGTTAGGTGAAATTAATCTCGTGACAATGACAGCATCTTGAGACCAAGCAGTAAATGGAAGCCCTCAGCAGCAAATGGAAGAGTTTTTGCAGAGCCCTGGTGCTGGGCAGCCTGTCCCCCCAGCCTTGCTTTGATCCCAATTCCTGCAACCCACCCCAAGGTAAGTGGCAGGAGATCTGTTGTCAGGGCCCAGCCATCATTTTGAGGCAAAAAGGAAACATTTCAAGGAAACTCATACCAAGAGGTCAGCCTGGAAGAAGAGCCAAGCCCTGATGAAGCCAGTTAAGGCAGAACTGGATAAACCTGCAAAGGTCCTGGTTATACCCACCAATGCTGGTCCGCAGGCTGGTTGGGGCGGATCACCAGCCAGGTCATGAGAATCAGGTCACCGAGGACCCACGCGGGCTGGCAGCTCACTGAACAGACCACTGACTGTTAGCAGTAACTAGGCAATCGCTTACCGTGAGTCTAGAGTAGGGTGATTGTGGTTTATTATCGTGGGAGCTGGAGGGAGAAGTCACTCAGTTTTCCCAGGCTTTGTGGCAATAACTGCGGGCGCCCACAAGCAGCATTTATCATTAGACTCAGTCCTCTAACGTCAGTGTCCAGGGTCCCCTGGGTTGGGCAACAGGGTACCGAAAGAGGACCAAGAGCATCGCTCCTTCTAGAAGAGGAACAACCAATGGCCAAGACACCCACCTGGGATGATCTCAGCAGTTCAGCCTGGGTGTAGTGCCCGGCTGAGGACAAGAAGTCAAAGCTCTGCACTGAAGGAGTCAGTCGGGGTACAGCTGTAGTTTTTCATGGACTGAGGATGGGAAATCCTGTGATATCCCCACAGACACCTTAAAAAGAGACTGAAAAAGAATGACGGAAAGGGGGACAGGACCGCTACTGACGTACTGCCTTGCAAAGAACTGGATTTACCAAATGTTGCTCATAAAGAAGGACCAGAGTTTCAGTGGGCACTGCAGCAGCGTGTAGAAGATACATCATCATGAATCTTCATTCCCGCAGAACAAATAACAGCAACGTCTCTGTTCAGCTGAGACAGAGCATTGGAAACCCTTCGAAAGGACTAGCTAAGAAAAAGTCAGGGACCTGAATTAAATTCAAATAGTAGTCTTACATTTATTTTGTCTGTTCACGTGTCAGACGCGCATGTACTCTGAAGCAGCTGTGTAAACCCCAACTGTAAAAATGCTACAGTATAAAGATCAAAGATCAAGATTCCCAAAGCAAAGTTAACACTGCACCTTTTGCATGACAATGAGGTGCAAAAATGAGGCGTAATCACTAAGAACACCTTAAGGTAGCTAATAGAAACCTACGAAGCTTCCCAGAGAGATAATTTCTGATCTGAAGATAAGCCTAAATGTTTAATCTGAAACTCTAACGAGCAAGGAAAATTGGAGAAGTTCTGAAGAAGGATTTAAATTGGAGATACTCTTTCATTGTAGGTGTGGAGTTGATGGAGTGCATCACCACAAGGCTGTTTCGGCAGCGTCCTTCCCCACCACAGCAGCCATACGGAGTGAACAATACAGCGTAGCTGCCACAAATCAGACTGGTAAGTGACAGTGCTTTTATGGTGCCAAATGGAAGTAACAAAATGCAGGAAGCATCCTGTCAGATGTCACTTAGCAGCGATATCACAGGGGAATCTGGGAACGGGATTTGCCTGCATAGTAGGAATTCCTCAGTGCAGGGACAGGGAGAAGCAGAAATGGCAAGAGGGGCAGAATCTAATCTTGGCCTGTCGAATGAACGGGAAAGATTGCTCAGTTCCAACTTTATCTCGGGGAGCAAACACACGGTTTGGCACGTTATCATTTTACTGACCGGGCTTGATTCCTTGTTGCCCTGTAGGATTCCTGCCTTAATCACAAGACAGGAGGAAAAATACGATGCAAGAGAGTACCCTTCCTACACAGTGTCTAATGAAACAAGTGCAAAAGACTGACAGGAGAGACTTAAAGGAGAGATCTGCACAGAGAACGCTGAAAATGATTTTTCAGATGACATTTTTTAAGGAAATAAACACCTACCTGGAACACGTTTCTGAAGGCAGATCACAACTACCAAGGCCACTACGAATTTTTAAACTAAGTGAATCCCCATCACACCTTCACTCAACATGCTCCTCAAAGTGCAGTGAAAACACCCCAGAGAGCTGCAGGCTGGGGACAGAGACGACCATCAGTTTCGATGGGCTGCAGAAGGAAGCCTCCAGCCCAGATCTAGAGATGAGCGTGGGGCCTGAAACCCCAATCTCAATTTCCTGCAAATCATCAGGCACCCAGACTGTGTTTTTGTTTCTCTAGCTAAACAAGGAAAGGCTGGATCACGGTAAATTGGACATTTTATTGTGTGAGTAGAAATGTTTTCTTCCTGAGCACATGGCATGCATGTGAATGCACGAGTGTGAGAAAGACACTGAAAAAATCAGGATATGATTATGTAATTATCTAGCTACCCACTTAGGATCTACCTGTGCCATGCAGTGTATTATCTCATTTGATACATGTGGGCTGGCTCGGAGATGGCTGGTAAGCCTACACGTGCAGAGAAGCCAACTTGGATCCTGGAAGCAACATCCTTGTGCTAACAAGGCACTCCACCTAAACTAATTAGCCCTGCCTTTCAACAGGCTTAATTAGGTGGGGCACCATCCTGTGCTGTTGTGGCGAGACTGCTTCCGGTTCTGGAGCTGGCTCGTCCACAGCCAGTACGAGGACTTCTGCGCTTCGCTCCCTGGTGCCGTGCACCGAGGCCGTGTGCGTTGGAGTGGGGCTCTTGCCCGTGTCGGCCCACAGCTGAGCCCAGAGGCAGTGCCTCTCCCGAGCTGTCGTTCTGGGCACGTATCTGTGCAAAGCTGCGTGCCCGCGCCCCTGCTGCCGCACTGGAAGCTCCTCCTTCAGAAACCACGAGCTGACTTTCACAACAGGCCTAAGACAAGGAAGGAACTATCTAGACAGACCACAGCAACGATTTTAATTCAACAAAGAGGGGGAAAAAAACCCCAAACGTGAAAGATGTAAGGGACTAACCCTACTCTAGTTCACTGTTTCATAAGAGTTTTGCAAACCACAAACAAAAAAAGTCTGTATTTGGACCTGGCATAGAACTCAGATGTTACTTCCATCCACACACCCATCCGTAGCCGTTAAGTCAGGCTTTGAACCAGGTTAACCTGCAGATAATAAAACTTATGGTCTAAATATTCTGTCAAAGTCAAATTGTGGTGGAACAAATACTGGAGTAGGAAATGGAAGAGGAACCTCAGGAACGAATCCTGGAGGTACAAAGCACAGTGCTGATCTACCTGAAAAGCTCCACTTGGCCACCTGCATTAGATGCAAAGACAAAGTTTATTAATAATCTATAGCTCTTCATAAGACAAATTATTCATAAATTTTAAATGAGGGTCAGAATAAGGTTCCCCACGTTACCACAGCAATGTAGAACTGGCTATTGGTAAAATGTTAGAGCTGTTTAAATCAGCTTCCTTGGCTCCTGGAAAGGTTACAATTCAACACAGAATTGTCCTCCATTTCCTCTCAATTTAATTTCCTTAAGGTCTTCAATACGAACGCTAGGAATGTGGCTTCTGAAAGCATCTCAACCATAATTCACAAGAAATCTTTAAGACCCATATCAACCTTCGTGTCTGTATGCCCCGCTCTCAGCCTTGGAAAGACTGCGCATACAGTCATCCGTTATGTTTTGAGCCACCATACCAGCCATTTAAACGATATTAATTATAAAATATAATTAAATGGGGTTTTTTCATGGCTAAATGTAATTTCTTGAAAGCATTATCCTTTAGGACAGAAGCTTAAAAAAATGATTTCCTTTGGAATTTTAATCTGTTGTCCTACAACAGATATTTTACGTACCCAAAGGGTAATAATGTCAACCTCGCCAATTTACCTTATTTGAACTTTCTGCCCTCATTCAGCCTCTCAAAATAAATGAATATGACTGTCATCCTACAGCTGAAACCCAGAGATATTGCTGCTCTGCACTGAGCAGAGCCACTCAAGTACACAGCACGTTGCAAAAAAGACCTGTTTTGACGTATTTGGTTTTCAAGTGATACTCTGAGTAAGCCCTATCAACCGATCTGCAATTGTACCACACGACACTGTAGGAAGTCAGAGTATTGCTCACTGCCGATCGTGGGTCGGTCACAGAGCAGAACCAGCAGAAATGGCTTGAACAATCTGAAGGCACATGCAATTAAAAAAGTTGTTTCTTCATCGGTGATCCCCCAGCTTTCGACAACGCACAACGGTTTGCATGTTAAGCGAGCACCCTTCAGCCAGCTCTCTGTGGCACCCCGGGATGTCTGGATTCACTTTTTTGCACGTCCACGCACTGTAACTCTTGAACATTTGGAGTGAGCCTCAAGTCACAAAACTAAAAATCTTCAGACCTGCAGTAGCTGACAACAGAGCTAAAGTATTCACTGTGCTAATCATCTGTATTAATCTACCCTAGCGAACAATTCAGCTGTTCGTAGCTGTGACTCAGTGTGCTTTATGTTTACTGAACTGCACGTACAGCCTTTTAGAATAATCTGTTTAAAATCACAGAGTAAGTCCCATGGGTAAAAGGGTGGGGAGGAAGAGGGAGATGTCAGTATCCTACAAACCAGCATCGTTGTTTTGACAGCTTTTAATATTCCATATTAATCCTTTCACATGCTATTCTCTACTGTGCCTCTGTGTCACCTTCAGACCGAGGCCATCACACCCTGGTCGTCAGCTTTTAAAGAGATGTGTGTGGGACATGGGTCAGAACTGGACCATATTTTCCCCAACATTGCCAGGGACACAGCATCAGATTCATTTCGTGGTTATCCAGAATCAGAAATAGATAATATAGAACAACCAGATAATAATTTGTTTTTTTCCTTACAGCTGGATCATTTTAGGTAGAAGGCGATTAAACCTGTCGGTCCGAGTCCCGCACGATTACCTTCCTCAAACCTGGGGTCTCAGTCCTGACCCAAACTGGGCTGTTTACACTAGAGCTAAGCAATCAGAGAGCTGCCCTGCAGGGGCAGATGGGGGATAAACTCGAACCCAGCAAGGACAGGCAGACTAGAAGTGTAAGGGCTTGTCAAACTGCTACAGCCAGCGTAGGTAAGAACAGCCTTCCACTCTCTAAATACATTTAATTAATGCCCTCAAAATATACTTATTTAAGCACCTCAAACTGAGTCCAGGGAAATAAAAATGTCAGCTATAGTAAAGGCACCCTTATTAACAATCTTAGTTAAAATACCAGATTAAATGGCTGTGGAAATGGAAATGTTCCCCAGTGAAGGTCAAATATGGGTTGGCCTGCTGCAGATTATTCCAGTGGTTACTTCTAATGCTTCAAGTTTTATGCTATGTGGCAGCTTTCAGAATTTCTTACGTTTAGCAGCATAATTGAGGTACCTCATGTTAGCCTTGGCCAAGGTCTCTGTGCTGTCATTCACGCTACTTCTCTGAAGGAATAAATTCTGCGAAATAAATTCAGTGAAATTCATACAATTTCTGTGAAACATCCGATTTTAAGCTGCGCATGACTTTCCATTTAAGGCAATGTGCAATAAGAGACATTCTAGCAGCGTGCTAAATTGACCACATTTAGATGTGTTACAAAGGCAGGCTCAGAACGAGCAGCTGCTGCTGAAAAATGTGGTGTGAGCATCATCTCTTCTTGTGTTTCATTTTTTTGTTCCTGATCTACAAAGTGCGAGTAACAGATTTTTGGCTTTTACCTGGATAGTACATTCCCACTGTAAGTGGATGGAAATATTTTAATGTTTCACACAATATAGTTGAATCCCAGGAAGCTGCAAACAGTTCATGACATTTCAGTAACAGGAATTGCGGGAAACACCCTGCCCAAAATTCATCCTGAATTAAGATGAAGGCCCAGCATACATATTTGACTAGACTCTGGTTGTGGACCATGTCCCATTAAGTATTACTGCTAAAACAGAAAATACTCCAGTTAGACTGGAAACTTGTATCTGGATTTCTCTTCTTCAAGAAGTATCTTTGGGAAGAAAGGGAGGAAAACATTTCACAACTGTCAAATGCTAGCAAGGTCTACTATTGACAAACCCTGTACTTGTTTGCTAATGCGTTGCCAACTTGTGAATGTTTAATTCTTTGAGGTTTTGCTAGCAGGATCGGCCCCACGCAGCACTTAACTCATCGGCTGATAGTCCCCGCAGAGCAAACGGCTACGCCACGGCCTTTCGGACTGCCCCAAACCAGCGCGAGTGCTCCCAGCACGGATCCGAATGTCCTGCACTCGAGTCAGTAACAGCAAGAACGCAATTTCAGGTCACTCCTCATAAAACTCAGAGTTGGAAGGAGGCAGGGAGGGAAGGGGAGCAGGAAGACAGGCTGGCTTTTCCACTTCTCAGAATAGCAGACTGTTTTCAGAGAACACAACGATTGCTGTAACTGTGTCCTGCTTTTGTCAACCTAATACATGGTATTTAAAGAAAATATACTGTTTGTAAAATGTGACATTTTAGAATCATTTTGATATTAAGTGCTAAGCTTGTAAAACCTCCCCAGACACATGCTTGCAGCATGAAAGGCCTAACCAGATTCAGCCCATTTTAAATGAAAACATTGGGGTGTCTGGAAAGTGCTCTAAGGGCCCTGGCAAGCTGGATCCAAAGCCTTGCTCTAAACGCCTGGAACCTGGAGTTTTAGATACAACGCAAAAATGTCTGCTTAAGAAATCTTTTTTTTTAAGAGTGTGGAGGTACGGTAGAGGAGTTTTCATATGCACAGATGTTTAATTTCCTCTTGGAAAGGTATATTTATGACAGCAGGATATTTATACTAGAACATCTACATTAAAAAGCGTAGCCTTTAAAGTTAAATGTAACTACATAAGTATTTAGCACTGAATAATGGCAACTGATGATGGCTCCTAGGAAACAACAAAACACAGAATCTGATCTTGGGTCAGATCCTACTCCTCTTCTGGTTGATGAAAGGCTGTGTGACACTGGCCTTTGACAGGCACAGTACTGAATACAAAATCAAAAGACATTAATTGTCAAATCAACACAGAGATTTCGGGGGGGTTTGGGTTTGTTTTTTGTTTTTCATTCTGAATTCCTAAGATTATTAAGCACCTGAACACACAAAGTCAATCGATGATACCTTTAGACATCAAAACACATTCCACAGAGATGGACGTATTTAGATGTTTTTTAAAATTTTAATCTTTGTAAGCATACATATTTTTCCAGGGAATGAATTAACTTAAAAACCTGGCATGTTTTCTTAACAATGATAAATAATTAACAGTTGTTTCCCTTCTGTCAAAAAATTATCGCAATTATACAATACTTAAGGCTGTCATTTACAGACACTTCTTACAGAGAAAAGAATATTACAATAAAATGTTTCATTAACTATTAGCGTAACATTCTCTACCCGTTGCACAATGACATTATGCTTACATTAAGCATACCATGCTTAACTATATAAATCTTTTTTAGTCAACCAGGAGATGAAAAGATACCACACCAGAGCATTTCTGGGTGATTTGAACGTTGAAAACAGTCAATATGCTCACTATTCAGTATCACCGCTTGGGAACTGGCGAGTCTAAACCATTTGTCAGAACGGATGCCATTCCCTAACTGACGAGAGGGAAAAGCGCGTTAGCATTCCTTTACTTCCTCTTTTAATTCTACCTGGATTATACACTGACTTTAAAAGCTCTTACAGTTTTAATCTTTACAATTCTTATCCTATAACTGTCGAGTTAACCGCTGAGCAAAACGTCTACCCTGCAGAGGACAAGGGGCAAATTCAAATTCTGTCCACCAAGGCCAGCACTCTACCCTCTGTATATGCCCCTACAAACTGGAATCAAACACTGCTCCCACCAAGACTAATAAATATGAAACAGTCAGCGGGAGTTCCTGCCCAACTAGGGACCGAACGATTCGGCCGCTGACAATCAAAACACAAAGTTAGAAATACTTACTGATTGAAACACAACAAGACAGCAACTTACATGTGGAATCAGATCCTGCAGGAGGGCAAAGTTTGGAACATTGGGACTGCCCAAGGACAGGCTGATGGCTCTGGGATCTGTGCAGTGCATTACCCTGGGAACGTCTCCGCACAGATACTCGGATGCAGCCTCTCACACTCCCATGGCCAGCTGTGTCCGGGACACAATGCTGCAGCAGTGAGCTCAACCTCGGGGGAGGAAGGAGAAACTTATATATAGCTGCAGCAGGGATGAGCTGATGGGTGCTTTCAGGAGTCTCTTTCAGCTCCCACTAGCTGGAAAATGCTGATGACATGGAAGTTGAACGGGCTCAAATCAGTGGGACAATGAAGAACCCTATTCATCACTAAGGCATGCACAAACTGTGCCCCACAACCTAAAAAAACCCCCAAAACCAAACAAAACTGCCTGCCAGAAGTTTGGTTTGGGTGTTTTTGTTTGTTTTGGTTTGGTTTTTTTGTCTCAGATCAAGTACACATTTCTCAAACTCATATGGAACTGATTCAGTACGCTGAAGACTGCAATGTCAAAATCTCACCCACAGCAACTATTATCATTCTGTGCAGAAAACAAAGAAACACAGATTTTATCAACACTGATATTAGCGATGGCAAAGTCCTATTGTCTTCGCAGAGGCCTTAAGCAATCCAATGGGAATGGGAGCTGAGTAAAGCAATATAGGGCTTTCAGGGCTTGACCTGCGCTTAAAGAGCAGAGTGAATACGGGGACACAATGAGAGCGTGCCACTACGAAGATCTCTTCATTGCCACCTTGGGTTTGTAGTTGCCTGGATCATTCAGAAAGAAACCATCCATCAGAGAGAAGCCTTTTTAATAACCTATGACTGTTTTTATGGTTTTATCCTACGTAGCAGAGTGTGGTATCATCAGTGAAATGACAACCTCAACAAAAAACCCAGTGGTTTGGCTCCTCAGCTGTTCTTCAAAAACACATTGCTGCTGTTGATTACAACATACCTAACCTGCTCCTCTTGTCAAAGGAAAGGTACTCCTTCCACCTGGGTGAGGATGCCATCTATACATATCCTTTGGTTTTTCAGGTGACAGCCCCTTTGGAGCCTCTGTCTGATGGCCAGAGCCATGCCTGATACCGGGCAAGGAGAACTGCACAACCTGGCGCTGCCTTCAGCAACAGCGAGGACGGCAGCTCCAGGAGGTAGGTAGCTCCCTGGCCACGGTACTGCATGGACGTCTCGGCCAGCCCAGGAGAGCCCAGTCCACCCCAGAAGTACAGCAGGATGGCGTGAGTGCACGCAGGGAGTCCCGCTGGCATCGGGGCCGCTCGCCCCACGGCGACAGATGTCAGCTGGGCCCCAGGGAGTGACAGGCTCCTGATGGCAGCAGCACGTGTAGCATCTTCATGTGACATCCACAGGTGGGGCGGAGGGGAAAACAGTTTTTATCTGTTGCTATGGAGTCATGATTAGCTTGTATGTCTTCAGAGCCTGCCGAGGAGAAATGAAGGCTATTTTCTTATATAGATGTCATGAAATCAATCCTTGCAGAATTTCTGGAGTCAAAGGCTAAACAGGTTTGCCTGAATACCTTCTGTTACTTGATACACAAATAAATCTAGCTGGGAGACCTAAAATGAGTGTCATTTTTCGGCTGGAGCTGATTGCAAAAAATTGCTCTTTAGTCTCATTTGAAATTGTTTATGGGCACAGTAAAATAACAAAAGTGTGTTAAATAAAATGCAGCAATTATCTTCACAGAAAATGAGTCTTAGAAAATTAAGGAAAAAAACCCCCTTATTGCAAAGCATTGTGACTTCAGAAGAAACTTTTCCCTTATTCTCTCCAAATGCTAAAAGAAAACCTGATGTTCTTCTTTTAAAATGTGTCTGCCTCTAGGTCTTTGGCACAGGTTTACTGATGGGAGGGCCGGCAATCTATTTAATGACTGCATTGACGTCAATAGCATAACTGAAATACTTACTAAGAAGCATGAGTCCAACTTTCAGGGGGTGTGTGTTCGCAGGCAGGCGCAACACACGAAACGGACTCTCTGCGGGAATGAACTACCCCCCAAGAGCAAGAAGCGGCCTGCGGACGGCCCCAGGGCCATCTGGGGCTCCCTCAGCTGCTCTCGCTTTTTCTGTAGGTAATTCTTAAAGTTCACTTTGAAACACAGTTTTAATTTCTCCAAGCTGTAAGAATCACTTTACCGTTTGACAGCCTTAATTTTACTCAGTCACATCATTAAGCTGCTATCTGTCTGATTTCTTTTACAGCTTTGCTTAGTTTCTAAATAATCTGCCCCATTATAGCATTGTATTCTTTAAATCAAGTAATAATAAGTTAGTAACCAATAAGTAAGTCTACAGCACCACTGAATTTATGTGCACAATCAGTTACTTTTTAGCTCAGCTATTTGGCTCCTCTTGCACACTAGTTAAAAGCCTAAAACACCACATCCACTTGACTTGTACAGCCTTTCTCACAATCAAAAGGTCAGATCTTCAGCCAAACTCACAACAGACCAACAGAATTTCAAAATGTGTCCTCTATTTTGCATATGCCCAGAGCCATTCTCTGCACACGAAGCAGAGGAAGTATGATGGAAGAGCACTAGCTTCACACTAATTACTTGGGATTTATAGATATTTGTAACCAAGAGCTGACTTTGATGCACAGGGCTCATTAACTCCTACAGAAAGCTGGGACTCTCATTAGCACTAGCATTATCCAGTCTTTTGTTTATGCTTTATACAAATGTTCGTGCACAAGTCCATGTACACCTTACACCCACATATAAAAAATGAAAGAGTACAAGTTTTGAGTTCGTGTAAAGGCATGTGAGAAGTGCAGACAAACGTGCAGATGTACAGGAAAGCAGAGGCTAAGGCATGAGCAAGAAAAATACCAATCTCTCACTCCCACCCCCAGAGAGGAATTTTAACAAAGCTTTAATCCCATGAGCCCTGAAAAGCCTGTGTGTGACATATCCCAAAGCGCTACACCCCCCAAAGCCTCAGGTTGCAAAGCAAATGAGCTATATTACACTGCTAGGTATATAATTAATTGTGAGGACATACTATAATTATTCAGTGTCAAAAGTATCCAAGGGGCACTCCGTTGCCTGATCCTGAGAAAAGTTTTTGCAAAGCCCTCACAGCTCCAGGAAGAACACAACAGTGTTTGACCCTTAACACCACGCTTCGCCATCAGTAACATCCAAACACCACAACCTATCAAATGAACCAGTATGGGAAAATACTGTCCACCTCGGTATCGATCTTCCGACAGAAAGGTGCCACCTCTGCCCTGTCCCCCTGTTCATTGGGAGAGGCTTCTTGCTCCCTGTTGCATGACGACTGGTGCAGCACCTTGCCCACAACCTCTGCGACAGGGAGGAGGGGGTTCATTTACAGCAGCGCTCACAGGTAACGCACGGGCTTTTACACATGTGCTGCGAAGGTGAGGCGATGGCATGAAGAGCCTGTGCCAGTTCAGACAAACACGAAGACTGGTACACGACCACTGATGTGCAGTGAGGGAGAGGCCTTCATATTGGGAATCTAAGAAAACAGCACCGATCCTGTGCTGAGCCGAGAGAAAGAATAGGACAATATGAAGAAGTCCTCAGAAAAATACAAAGGAAGCAAAACAGATGGAGAAAACATTGTACCAAAATGTGTGAAATAATAAGAGGCTTAGACTGAATGTGGCAGCCAGCGAAAGATAATTTAATTCAGAGGGAATCAGGGCCAATTAAATGAATAAATATAAAGGAAGGAACAAAACTAAGTAGGAACCGCCAGACTTGTTGCTGGTTAAAGATTTTATTAGTTGAATGAATTGGGTAGGAACTAAAGACCTTTCACTGATGCCAGGGGAGGGGAGAGCTGAATTGAGAAGAGAAGGCACTGATGGAGTCACTGAGCCCAAGGTAGCACAGAGGTCAAGGAAAATAACTGTGGCAGAGGCCTCATTTATAAGAAAAAAAATAGGAGAAAGAAACATCACAGACACTTATGCGACAATGTGTTTATATCATCGTTTCTGTAACTCCAGAGAAGGCAGCTGGGCAGCACCCGTTCACAATGCTGGCCCCACGCAATTGCACTCTGTAACGCTACATGCCGCTTTGGAGCCTCATGGTCCAAAGCATTCCCATTATCCCTCCCAGCGGCGGAGTACACGAGCTAATTAAGGATTTATGTACTTTTGGCTACGGCTTTGCATTTCCATGTTATGGTTTCTCAGTTAATTCATAAAAGCAATTCTGTTCATTCCTGTGATCTGCAGTTATAACAAAATAACAGGAAAAATCTGCCAGATTTACTTAAGCTGATACCAAGGACAAAACACAGGATGTTCAATACATATTCCTCTTCCTTTTATGGCTGTGGTTATAAGGTTAAGAAAGCTCTGAAATTTGCAGTGACATCAGTATCAGCTTTGAAAGCACTTTGTCCCATACAAAACCTGTCCAGAATTTTTCATGCTCTCAAGCAAATGAAAGCAAAAAAGAAAGAGAATTTCGTAATTTCGAGACAGCTCATTCATTTCGCCATGGGCCTGGGTCCTCAGTGATGCAACTCCTTCGGAGTACACTAGCAACAGATTTGGCTCCTCTCTGTTTGAAACAACTGACAAATCCCGTAATATTCTAGCTGGAGTAAACAGCTGGCATCTATTACTTTCAGTGCAAATGCTGAATGTAATTTGTCTCCCTCCGGGTTAATTTTATTAATGTATGCTAGTATGCCTTAAACCCTGAGTTCTGTACTTTTTATAACAGGATATAAATCACTCCACTAATGACAAATAAAAGGAGACATATACGAGGTGCTCATACTGATGTCAATTGATTGTGGTAAATCTATGAATCAATGTGTGACATGGGAGTGCTAAAAGAAAACTCCGAACTTTGCCGACTAACCAATTTAGCACATATAAACACATTTCATTTCAAAACACATTCTTTTATCTAGAGGGATGTAACACAGCCTAGTCCCAATCAAAACATTATTGTTTCCTTCTCCAAAACTTTCAGGAAAACACCCTGCGTCCTTTCAGACACAGGAGCCATTGGCACAGCACTGGAAGCGTTCTGATAGGAAAGTCTCCCCTTCCTTTCATAATTTCCAAAGCAGAAGCCATCTAGGGGAAAAAAGCTGCAAACGCTGAAAAAAAAAAAAATCCCCTAAAAATCTTTGCTTTTGCTGCATTTAAATGGAAACTTCCTTAGAAAGTAAACTGCTGTCATTGTTTTCTGCTATACTGAAACGAGTTACAATATGTGATGATGGCTGTAACTAGGTAAAGGCAAGCAACAACCGAACTGACCAAGGGAACAGCTGTCTAGAACGACTACAGCCTCCAGGGAAACAAAAGAGGCTCTACAGGAACCTGGAATGCACTCTGGGGTGGGACACCACGCGCAACAATAAGGTCAGAGATTCAGAATGGTCCTGGCTGACATGCTAGACAAGCACAAAGAAAATAAATAATTGCAGGATAGAGTAACACTGGCATTCCTCACTGCCTCCATTTTCACGTGAGCATGGAGTACACAGCCTCTACAGGAGCAACCAGACAGCTGTGTCTGGGTGCTGGCCTCACCAGAACAGAGCGCGTCCCCTCTCTCGGCTACGACTCCAAGCCTCGCAGACCACCTGACGATCTGCGAGTCGGGCAGCTCTATCGGGCTGGTTTTCAGCGTCTTCCCTCCTTGTGTCAGAGCTGCTGCCCCTTCTCAGCAAGCTGACTCCCGACACCCTCAGCACAGGGGTGTGACAGCACGGCAGATGCAATGTCTTAGGCTGGCCATGAAGGGATTGCTTCAGCCTGGAGACAAGATCCTGTCAGAGCTGATGAAATCCATCAACAAAAGTAATCTGAAACTGAATGTAACCAAGAACCCCACGCTTTTTCACTAATCATGTCAACATTGGCTTCCTTCACGTAGGAAATAACACAATTTCCTATCAACCTCAACAATATTTCTTATCTACAAAATGTCACAATTCACTTAGGTTGTAATGATGCATCTCACATTTTATTGTTTCATTTGAAGACTTCATCTAAAGTCAGTTATGTGGTTAAGAACTCGTCTACTTGAGGGGCCATGAATCCAGCCTATATTTCTCTACTTTTTACAAATTCCACAAGCTGCTGAGCTGCAGTTTTCTTCTACAGTTCTTCTGTTACCAAATAAAAATCTGCATACTGAAAATGCACCCAGCGTGGCTCATTCCCACATCTGGACATTTTCTTTTTTCACATCTCAGGTAAGATGTTAATATATTAACAGTTGGACTCTTCTCAGTTGCTTTCTCTTTTTGAGCTTTGCAGGGTAACAAAACTTGCTGTACAATTATGTGTGTCAATCCTTTCAGGCACATTGGAAGCTGAAATCTTCACGTATTCTCAGCATTAGAGCTTGAGTTAGCTAAAAAGCAACAAGCATCCTATGGCTCATATCAAAAATACTGCAGAAAAATATCTACAAAGTGTTAACAAGTTGAAAGCAATTCCACAGAAAAGTGTTAAGAAAATTAATCTAAAAAGTTCCTGGAAGGGAATTCTCTCCTTGTTATTAGTTTCTGGAAACTACATAAACAGATCTATGGAAAGCTTACAAAGTTTTCCATGATTTTTTTTCCCCCCCCCACATAGGCCACAAAAATCAAAGTCTTGCCAGAATAGGTTTTTATATAAAGTGACCAATTGCATTCCTGCTGGCCCTGACACTGTTGATGGAGAGAGGGAGTGAAGGAGAAGGTATTTAAGCTCATGATGTCCAGTTTCCTCTCTGCATCAGAGGTTTCCACATCCCATTAACAGGTTTTGAGGAACCCAGTCTGGAATTCTCCAGGACAGACAGTAAGTAATACATGAAAGGAAACAATAGTTATCCAGGTTTCACACACTGTAAAAATTAAGCTTTATTAGTCCCTCTAAGCACATAACTATCAGAAAGGCTGAGATTAAACCTTACAAATGGGCAGGCCTCCAAACCTTATCTCCTTCTCCGTGTGAGTAACCTTTAAACTAGTGCAAGTAGGGCCAGCTCTGTTCCTGAGAGGGGTCCCGCAAGCCCTCAGCACTGCATGGCTAAACCCAGGCATAAAAACAAAGAAACCTGTTATACGCAGGATGCCTCTGAATCCCATCCTCAGTACTTCACCCTACCTGAGCAGCCCCCTGCTCCCACCACAACTGCTCCCTGCCTCTGCTTGCTGGGCTCACGCTGATGCCCACCCTGCCTTGCTCTGGCAGCCCAGGCAGAGGCTGAGCCCCCTCGGGGGTCCCTCACTCGCCCAGACTCTAGTGCAAGCTGCACGCGGAACGCTCCGTCTGCGGGCTTTGCTCGGTGTTACTCTCCTCCACCACTACAGACAAACCTACTCGCGTTTGCTGCGGTCTCCGAGCTGACACAGGGGTGAGGACAAGCTGACTGAGGGACATGGTGTGCAGGGGGGAGGAGACAGGAAAGAAGATGCGATTAGCCACACTCACTGACTTCTGCTCTCCTTCCATTGCTAAACGTAGATTTCAACAGATCGCAAGCAAGCAAGGAAACAAAAAAAATGCTGTTCTAGGGCAGCCTAACAGAAGCAGATGAAGTTTCACCCAAGAAAGGTTTTTGAGATTGCAATTTTTACACAGATCACATGGAAACAAACAGAAAAAAAAAAACAAACAAAAAACAGAATAAAAAAATACAGCTGTGTCTGAGCCTGTTCAAGGCTTGTAGGCTGGGGCTTGTCCAGGCCTGTGCAGCATAGGGACTCAGAAAAATAGCAGTCACTGTGGCCATGACTATCCCACCAAAATCATGTTTGTCTTTTATGCTAACGTACAAGGATAAATCCCAACCCCAAACTATTAAAATAACAATATTTTGGGCCTGATGGTTCTCTCATACTGGTTTTGCACAAGTAACCCAGAAGAAGCTCTATGAGTCAGGAACTGCACCAGAGAAAGGGGGCAGAGGAGCAGCTGTTGGTAAAATGATGTGCAATAAGCCTTCACCTACATTCAACCTTGCAGGTGGTTATCAGAGTGACACACGTACCTTGCAGGTTAACTCTGGAGACAGGTGGCTGACTCGTTGCTGGAGATCTCCTAAGAGGGATAAAGAATACTCTGTGAATAGGTATTATTTTATCATTTCAAAACCTGTTGGCAGTCTAAACTGCCAACTCCCACAGTTAAAAACCCTTTTTCATATTCACAAAGAAGCCCAAAACAATTTAAAATGATTTGGCAGTTAACGAGCAATATCAATATACGTTAGGAAAACCCCAAGATGTTATGTCCCCTGGCTAAGCACACACACATGCTGAAAAGAAGCTATACCAGGAAAGATGTGCCATCATTCCACACTGCTGCTGCAACTTTCTGCTCAAAATATGCCTGGAAGTCAGCAAAGGCCAGTCTCTGTGGCTGAAGGGGTCAGTGGGTCCCCCAGAATCAAGGCCTTCTCCTGAAAACCTTTTGCCTGCAAGGTCTGGACTCAACCCTAAAGTAACACCTACTGCTACACCAGCATGCAGACCGTAAGGCACTGCCACAGGTAAGGTGAGGAATGCACGGCTTTAAACCCTACAGTTAACAGTTTGAATTGCACCTGGAAGCAAGCAGCACCTGCAGCAAGAAGAGGCTGCAGTCACTAGCGTAAGCTCTGAAACAGCTGAAGGACATTTTTCTTGACTAGGAGCAACAACTTCATCACTAAAGTGTGGATATCGGAAGGAGCAAAAGCTGTGTGAAAAATTGGCTCAAGTCAAGCAAACAGGGTCTGACTGGAAAAAGGGTGTGGTATTTCTCCAAATGTCAAAATATTTCATTGTGAGATTTGCCAAATAAAACTGTTAATTTTTCAAGTTGAAACCATAATTTATTTGGGGAAAAAGAGACTTCTTTTTTAAAGCAGTTAAAAAGAGTTCACACCAAAATCAAGATCCTCCATTTTGGATTGAATGTGGTATTTCAGCCTGACCAAAAATGAAACTTTGGGCTTTTGCTTCCCTAGGAAGTTTCTGATACATTTTAACTGAAGCCAGATTTCCCTACCCTGTCTCTTAGCCAACCTCCTACCCCCAATTTTTTGAGTCAGCCACTGAACTGAAACATCCATTATTTGCCAGCTCTCCTTTGAAGCTAAAATCAAAGCAAGTGAGCGGCTCAATTCTGCTGCAATTGTAGCTCCAGGGGGTTCTTCAGAAGTGCTCCAGGAAGGCCTGGCTAACCAGGTAAGATCTGCGGTAGAGTAACGCAGCTACGGTCCTGTCCGAACCCTCGGCCCCAGCCTCCCGATCCGCCGGCAGTGCGTGGGCCGGCAGGGCTCCAAAGCCTGCTCCCGAGCAGCACCCGGCTGGGATTTCAAAGGCTCGGCTCTTCTGGAGGGAGCTACGGGCCCCAGATTCTTCGAAGGGTTCAGCACAGGGCGCACACGTTGGATGCAGACTTCTCAAAAAATCTGCCCTGACCTGCCTCTACTGAGCCTTTGAAAAGACAAATCTTGAAATCTCTAAAAAACAGAAACTCCCCAACAGGGACACCACGCTGCGGCTGCAGCGCTTCCAGTACCTGGGGAGACATGCTCCAGGTATCTCCAAACCCTGCACCGAATTGCACAGACATGCCCTTCGGGGAGGCGGGCAGGGATGAACTCGTATTCAGCAGGGTATTCCAAGCTGCAGAGCCTGAAAAAGGGAACGGCACCGCTCCCGGCATCCTCAAATTACGTGCTGGCCGTGCCCATCCTGGTTTCTGCGGCAGCGGGGGTGCAGGCACCAGAGACCCAGAGATCTGGGTTTCGGCAGCACCGTTCCTTCTTCGGCATCAGCACATGCAAGCGTGCACGGCTCCTGCTTCCCGCTCCTTCTCTCTTGCCGGCGTGTGTTACGAGCAGCGGGCGCCGGATGCTTTCTGACCATGTCCTGGGCCGCATCTGCCAAACTCGGGCACTCCAAAACCATTAATCATACTCTCCTCTTTTCCAATCAGGAAACTGCCTTAAACCCCCTGATGTTAAAGTCCAAAAAATATGACTTCTAGATGTTTTTTTTTTCCTTCAGCCCTTAGCATTCATATTTTCCAGCATTCCTGTAAATATGTGGGACAGCATCCTCTTTTTCGTTCTCGGGGCAGAGGGGGTGGAGGAGAGGAAAAAAGAGGGGAGAGGAGGGACTAAAGAAAGGCTGAGATTCTCATGATCCACAGAGCAGAAGTTTAAGTAAAATACCACTTATCATGAGACATATGATAAAGTCATGAGCTGGCAGCACGGCTGTAACCCAGCAGAGCTGTCTGGAAACCGTGCGGGAAGCTCCGTAGCGCCTGGAAGCACATTCTGCCACGGACTTGGATGTTTGGCATATAATGGTTTAAACATTTAATGACTTTTACTTTGGCTAGCCACATGACTTTATACCTCAATCAAATCTGGGAATGTTTTCAAAAGGACACTGCGAGATGCCTCTGTGTCCTATAGGTTACGCCCTCGCTTCCTTCCGTCCCCGTCCAATTTCAGATTCCTCATTAGGAACTGCTGAAACACTCGAGCTGTTCAAAAAAGCAAAGCTTAAAAAAAAGGAATCTATTTCAGCCATCTGTTTTTCTATTAACCTCCATCTTGGAATGCGGTGGTTCCTTCCGATCAAAATTTCTGCGAGCGGAAATCAACAGGAGGAAAACCTCACGCCCGGATAAAATGACGAGCTTTATGTAAAATACAAGAGTTCACGGGAAGAGAGGAAGCAGAGCCCACGGTGGGCACCCAGGCGATGCCACCCAGGCCACGCGTGCAGCACTCGGAGCGAGCAGCAACCGCTCATCACGGGGTGGGATGGGTGGGCGCGTAGCCGACGTCGCCAGGAACGAATGATGCTGGCTGCATGCAAAACAGCTCTCTCGGGGCAAAACAGGCCAGAAAATGATGATGACTGGCTCGTTATAAATAGCTAAGGGGAAATGGTGGTTCCGGACAAAGGCGTAAAAAGGTGGTTGTTTGGTTTCTCCTGTTAAGCAGGTATAAAAAACAGCATCTTAAGTTCAGTGCATCACCTTCCCCATTCAGTGCAATTAGAGTGTGTGTGTCTCAAAACAGCACACCCATATCTGCGCAAATATGCAATAAAATGCCTCTGCTCTGTGCGTGTATTGGTGTTTCACACACCGGGTAAAAGAACACTGATTTTTTGGACAACAAATGCAACATAGGAATGATGCACGGGCCGGTCCTCTCCGGGCAGCCCCTCAGAGCCGAGCTGCAGGCCGCTGCTGCCTGCCCTGATGGGAAATCCTCACCGTCCCCACAGCCTCGTGCTTGGGGTTTCCTCCTTGGCGTCTCCCCTTTGCCTGTGACCACCTCTCTTGTGAAACAACGATGGAAACGCAGGGCAGCACCTCAGCTTGACCGAACGCCGACGCCTCCGCTCCGAGCTGGGCACCTAACGAAGGCCTTGGGGCAGCCAAGGTGGCAAAGAGAGGAAGACACCACATCCCACACACTCGAAGTGCCCAGAAACGCACCGCAACCCCATTCCTCAAGCAGAAATACCTCGCTCCCTCCTCAGGCTCCCTGAGGTGAGCGACGACGGCGGGCTGCGCTCTGGCGCCCCCTGGCGTCCCGCGCAAAACGCCGAGCGGGCCGCAGGCAGCGCGACCGGAGCCCGGAG
>Ga0065711_1035833_pt1 | contig 21773 bp, 10 predicted proteins | sample Hoacrofraction12_FD_59098 | JGI IMG/M metagenome (GOLD analysis project Ga0065711, IMG submission 59098) | Hoatzin crop microbial communities from Cojedes, Venezuela - Epithelial fraction 12 v2 (version 2) | ecosystem: Host-associated > Birds > Digestive system > Esophagus > Crop | place... | reverse complement strand
GGGGGAGGCTAGGGGGGATATCATGGGTGTTTGTTTTTTTTTGCCAGAGCCCTGTGCTGTGATTTTTTCAAAGACACACTTGCATCTGTGATTGGGGTTTGGCAATAGAGCACCTTAAACATACCATCTCTAATCAGAGTAATAAAATTCCACACTTGAAGTGACAACATGGATATTTTGAACAAATCATGTTGCTGTAAATATACTCTTATGTACATACTTATTTTCTCTAAATCATCAGGCTAATAAAATGCAGTAATTTCCCAATTACTTTACTTTCTTGCTGTCTTTCATAATATCAGTAACATACTGTGCAGTGTTTACCATTTAAAATATTCCATTTTTACCCTTTTAGACATCTAATATCAATGATATTCCAGTTTTACCCTTTCAGATAGCTAATGTTAGTCACTGTGCCAGCATCTGGACTCTCTGGAATATTACAGTATCTTCCCTGGAGTCTTTATTTACGGAAGCGAGGGATAAAGATTCATTATCTGGAAGGGCCTATTGACTGTCTTTGTTTTATCCCTGAAAGCTATGTGTGATTTTAAAAGGTCGATCATGTCTTTATAACGCTGAAGTTGTACCAGGGATGAACCTGACACCGTGAGAAACTGAAATGCATCAAGTGTTCTTTTACGTGCTAGGACTATTGGGTTTTTCTCCTTTTGACAGCTTTTTCTCACAGCTCTGTTTCTTTCTCATGCTCCGTGTAGTCTAGGATCTTTTTATTTTCCTGAGGTGGAGAATGATTTACTTACCTTGTTCATTTTGCCAGCAAAGAGATAACCCGGTATAGAGTTTCCCAAGAAGCTCTGTAGCTAGGGCAGTTCTAGCAGCTTGGGAATTAACACTACACGTGCAAATACCCAAGTGTTAGTTGCTCTGACAGTGGGGAAAAAAATTAAATCCCTTTAGGCAGGTTCTGTGCAGCCACTGACCATTAAAGAGGCTAGCGTGCCTCGGGGGCCTTCCTGCTTGCAGCACTAGATGGCTTAATCTGGTACAGGATTTCTGTATACTTACAGGACTTAGAGTTCCTGTAATTATCTTCTGGATATAACGTATGGCACAGAGTGCAGAAGCTAATGAAAGCACGTGTTTAAGGAAGAAATCTTGTTTACACAATAAACACCAGCAGTTTGTCAAAAGGAAAAAATTAAATACCTAGTAGTGCTTGCTTTTACTTTTATTTGTGGCTGTTTTGTAAAATCCTGTTTATTCTAGCTGCAATTAAAAAAGAAAAAAGCCTGACTGATTTGCCTGAGAACATCTTCATTGCCTGTCTATAGAAAGAGTGAAATGATGGCAACAACTGTTGACTCAGGCAAGCTGCTTAGGTGTGAATCTCTTACTGAAATGAGACAAATTAGGAATTAAGAGGCGGAACACTTGGAGGATTTGGGCATTTATCCTTCCTTTCAAGTATTAGAGGCTTTTGTGTTTTCGTGGTTCAATGAATTACGGTGGGTTTACATTTGTTGTTAGAAAATCAAACTGAAAGAATGAGAGATCTATTCAAACTCAGGGACAAAGCTCTAGATTAGATCACTAACCCTCAATAAAGGACTCACTAGTTAGCGTTGACTGAAATTACTGTGGTGGTACTTTAACAGTAACAACAGTAATCCGCTGAGATTTTTTTTTTATGAGAAAAGACTCCATTTGGATACTATCTTTTAATAGTATGTGTTTGCAAGACTTAACAGGGTTTGTTGGGGTTTTTTTTAATTGCTCTTACAAACTCACTGAATTGAGTTACAAAAAAGTGATTCTAAAAATAATGTCAAAATGATCCGCTTTGAAAGCAAGACCATACTCATGTAGCTTGGAGGTCATGGCATCAGAATTCTGGTATCAAAGATTGCTGTAATATAAAGCTTCAGATGGTTAAAACCTATTCATGCACATGGTATTTGAGGAGGAAATTTGTTATGAGGAAAGACTTAGCAACTTGGCAAAGCAGAAAAAAGTTAATATGGTGAGTTAGTCATAAACTACTTGTTTCTTTTAAAAAAAGTTAATAGAGGGGAGATAATCAAATTACTATAATGTGGAACTCCTTTTTGAGTTTATAATTATTACTGTTATAGCTTTTTATGGGTCATGTAGAAATAAATACCTACTTATGGCCTACTATTGGTAAATACTGAAGTTTAGTCATTAGGGTATTTTTGTTAGTGCAATAGTATCTTCAGTCCTATAGTACTAGTGCAGCCTACTGTTATTTTTGAAGAAATATTCCTGTAGGCATGTGCTTATGTATTCTTAGCATTTCTTTTTGTTATGAAAAGCTTTGGCTTTGATGTTCTTAATAAATTTCCTCTGAGTCATAATGGTAGTTGCCAAACCATTGTTTTTGTTCTTTTTGGACTGGATTCTAGTTCTACAGTTGTTTCCTCCTAGGGGGTTAAAGTCCATGAGCTTTTATTAACATAAATGTCAGTGATTTCAAGTGGATTTGCATAAAAGAAGCCCTTAGTCTCCGACAGAAGAAGTCATGTGTAATGTTTAGTTCAGAAGTAACAGTGACTACAGGAAATGTTAGAAATAAAAGTTGTTGACCTTTTCTGCACAATGGAATTTCTGCCTTTGACTGCTCTTTTTTCCCTTCTATTACATGTGGAATACTTTAGCATCCCTAAGCTATCAGTGAACTGAACATCCTCTCTGGTCATCTTCTGTTGAAAAAAAAATTAAAAAATTTGTCCCTCCCAAACAATTAGTGCAATATCTTGTTCTAGAAATGACATCAAGGCAAAAGATGGTGATCGCTGATATGCTTTCTAAAAATAAACATTGCCAAAGTGAAGAACTTAAAGTCAGAGTTCAGAAGTTGTTCTCTGCAGCAGCTTCAAAATCAGGAACTTACGCATGTCTGTCCAAGCCAAGTGGAAATCCTAGGCAGTCATTATGACTTGGTGTCTTACATGTGATAATTACTCATTTATATTAAAATTAGCTAGTGTCAGTCAGTTGTTCATGATTTATTTCAAGTTAAAAAATAATTTGCTACCATAGTTTACATATTGCTGTATCTCACAGTGTTTGGGTGTTTTATAGTAAGGTGCATTTTTTTCTCTTTTTACGATTAGGCAGTAATGTTTTTATCAACATCTGGAGGGAAAATGAGTATGTCTCGTAGCATTATTTTAGAAACCTAGATACTTGAAGGTGCCGTCAAAATTTTAGTTTTCAAAAGTCTGTTCAGAGTTTATGATGTTCTTAATGGATGTCATGGGTTGAACTATTCCTCTTTAAGATGGGGTCTGTAGGACTGGAGTTCAGCAAGGCATTCAAGTGTTTACTTAAGCCCATCCCTCTCAGTAAAGTATTTCAGGGCAAGCAGATGCTTTAGTGCTCCTTAGACCGCTGAGTTGATGCCTGAGATTCCAGGCATCTCTTATATAAAAGATGTGTTTTTCTGAACTTACTTTCAATTCCTAAGAATTTTTTTCCAAATACTGTTGTTCCCTGCAAACTTACTGCAACTTTCTGCAGGAAATGAGTGAAGAAATGGAAAAAATATTTTCCTAATTGTTGTTTAGAGCTATTCATTCAGGAGCAGTTATGTAACATTTATTTTCAGTGTTAGTGTTATAAATGGGGTATGAGAAAATAAGTGGGAGCAAGTACTTGAGGATTTAGTGTTTTGCAGGCCGACTTCTCTTCATTTTGACACGTTGGAACATAGGATGGAAAATAAAACCTCTATGCTTAATATAACACAGCCATCATATGACTCTGTTATACAAATCTAATAAATTTATCAAGATTCATTTAAAAAGCGACCAGTCGTTAAGCTGCTCACCAAGTCTAAAGTGTCCCTCACGTGGGATGAAGCTGTCATTTCCATTAGCTGCACATGCCGACCCACTTGTGCTGCGTATACTCCCTTCAGGCAGTTCCGACTGAATCGGGAAGCCAGACTTGTGACTTTTGTGAACACATCATATAGCTGTCACACCTCTTAGCACAAGGGGATATGTAGAAAGGCTTTCAGACAGATGCTTCATGGAACTGAAGTGCTGATTCAGCAACATTTTGTAATCACAAGTGATTTCAGCACTAGTTTCAGATGCACAAGGTATAAGTCATTTAGAGTTTGATTAATACTGCTCTCCTTTAATCTCATTCTCCACACCTGTGAAATCGTATGATGCAAAAAGGTGGTAAGCACCCTGAAACTCCAGTTGCTGAATTGTTACATATTCCTCTGTAAAATCTGAAAAATGGAAGCTGCTGTCTGGCTGAAATGTGTTCTGCTAAAGCAGTCTCAGTGCTTTTGGTCTACTTCCATGTGTGCTCTGCTTTAACTCCTGCTGAGAGTAAGCCTGCACGTTCTGGACTATAATTTGTCATATTTCATGTCTGAACTACTCAAATATGAATCACGACTGAGAGGCCTAAAAAAATTTAAACAAACAAGCAGAAAGTAGAAGATAGGACAAAATGAGAAATACTGTATGCACTTAGCTATTTATCATCAGCAATTGAGAAAATTAAGAGGTAAGGGCATACAGTCTAAAATTGAGAGCCAAAAATGACAGGAGGACGGTGAAATTAAAGGAAGAGTTCGCAGCATGCAAGAGGAAGGGTGTCCAGTTGTTTAGAGATGGAAGGGGAAAATGTGGAGAGCAAAGGGCTGCCAAGGGAAAATGTGAAGAGCTTTCAAAACCTAGTATATAAACATCATGCAAAAAGTCAATTAAGTCAATTGAAGGGACTCCAGGAGGGTCACCTGGTAAAAGTGATGGGGAGCAGCTGGTTTGGGGTGCCAGATGAGGGGAGAGCAGAGTTCTGGGAGGCTGCGCTGTGTGAAATAACGGCATTCCAGCCAGAAGTGGGAAGCTGAGACTGAGGCAATAGGGAACAAAAGCGGTCAGTCTCAAAAGAAGTCTTATTGTTTTGCTTTTAGATATGCTCATGTCTTGCACAAAGAGTTCTTGCCAAAACCAAATTATGGTCCAAAAAGAGGAAGGGTTGAAGAAGATTTGGCTGACTACTGGTTGTAAGAATTTGCAAGTCCGAGTCACAAACAAAAATACACTGCTGTAGGGACAGAAAGAGGTAGTAAGGAGAAGATTTGGGATGAAAAGTGCACTCAGGTTTTGCTGTTATGGCAAATGTAGGTCTTGCACGATGATGTGTTAGGGAGATGGTACAACATGCAGCACTGGACAGAAGCTCAGAGTAAACGAGGCGATACAGAGGAGAGATGATGGGACACACGGTAAACAGAGTTAAATGTCAGGTGAAGATTGGTTGGCAAACAGTTGCAGGTGACTGGGCGATGAAGCTTGTACTTACTGACTCTCAGGGCCTTTCTGTTTACATTGGCCCTGAAGAGTTTTACAGTAGATCACTCAATTTCAGTAGATGTGCTGGTTATATAGTGTCTAAAATATATCCTGTATATGAAATGACTATATATAATTGTGCATATATTTAATATATAAACCATAAATTAATATATATATGTTATTTTTAAAAGTGGAGATTCATCTCTTCTAACTTGGTAAGGGTTTTAACCCAGAATTTAACCCAGAAATAGGCAAAATGCATATATAAACAATAGCTACTTTTTGTTCTCTAGGGACAGTTGTTTAAAGTTGTTTTCACTTGTGTCAGCGTGACTTACTGGGACAATGCAGCAGTTTCAGACTTTTACTGAGGCTCTTCATGCTTTTCTAAGTCACTTCTCTCAGAATGAGTGGAGTGAGTCACCAGCTAGCAGTTTAAATCCACAGCAAATTAGAGTGTGAAGGGGGGGAGTAAATTTGGATTTATTACCTTGAACTCAGCACCGTGTGAATTCATGCTTTTGAGAACTGTTTAAAGGTTCCCAGCTTCTGAGTAAAATCCAGTGTGCGTTCTTATAACCATTCTGTTGGTCTCTTCTGTCTGTTCGCTTTGGACATCATTAAACAGAAATCATGTAAAAAAAGTGTAATCTTCTTGGCTCAGTGCCTTGCTATTAATATCACGTGTTCTCTTTACTCCTTTTGTTACCTCACTTTAAATCATGCCCTCCTCAATTTCAGCAGGGATGCGAGATACAGAAGAAATGCAGGAATATCCTGCACTTCTTTTGGTCATAACTGTCATAGAAATCAGGGCTAAAGTGTCTTGATAAAGTGTTCTGAAGACACTTGTACCATCTCTGACTCTGTAATCCATGCTTTGTAGGTAGGAATGAAGTCTCTGTGTCTATTTATCAAATTCACACGCACTATGAACACTAAAATACTAACACAGGAAGTGGGTGGGAAGAGGAAGAAAGCCCTACAGGAACATTAGCCAACTTTAAACGGCAGTTGTTGGTGGCCTTCACAGCTGAGAACAAATTTGCCTTTTGTTTTCTTAATGCCTTGGGGCAGAATTTGAAAATCAACAGGTGTCGTTTTTATTCATTATTTTACAAAGCATCTTGGACGAATATATTTTGCTTTTCCTTGATATCCAGAAGCCTGACTGAATAGAAGTGTGTGTGCAAACATAGCTGCAGAAATAACTGGAGGCATATCCTCTGCCCTGATTTCTGGTCTCTTGATGCTTTTGACCAACGGCCTAATAAAAGAATTGGCTCTGCTATTGCTGTCTTACCCATTACGGACCTGGGTATCCATGGAAAAGATGTCTTATATCAACGAACACCTGGTGTGTGCTTCCGTTCAGGAAACATTAGGAGGGGTGGGTCAGACGAGTACTCTTAGTGTCTTAATTTTTTATTATAAGAATGGCCCACTTTCTTAGCTATAAATACTAGGAAGAGAGGAGTAAGTAAAGACTGTGTTTTCAAAAGGTTTCCTCAGGAGCAGGTAGTGAATGCTAGAGCATTCATTTTGAAAAAGTGCTTTTGGGAACTGAAGGACCATATCCCTTAGCGTTTACCTTCTCTAAGTACAGTGGAGGCAGTAAGCGAGGTTTATCTGTGAGCATTTCTGTAGCACGAACTCAGTAATGGAAACTTCAAAGGGCCACATCATGTACTGTTACATGAATAAATGTGTTTCTTGTTTTCTCTTATAGGCCGAAAATGACTAGACTGCAAAGTGCTGAAGATCTGTAGATGATCTTTTGTAAGAACCAGCTCAGTCGGAGGCTTAGTAATGTTGGTGCCCACTAATGACTTCACCTTACAGAAATGATCAGTTCTAAGAAATGGAACTGGTCTGCTTCCAGAGCTTTAATACCTCCTCAGAGAGAGTTTAAAAAATGTATTTGATGCAGTTAGACTGTGTATAAATCACATTCCTAGATTCACAGCAAGTCACTGTTGCAGCACTATTCCTCTTAAACAATATACTCTTAAACCACAAATGTTTACATTCCATGATACTTAGAATACTTCATCATGCTCTATATAGTTGTCAGAGAAGCTGACAAAATCAGGGATTGTCGGGAGGGAAGCTGTATTGCGCTCTCAACGTGTGTGTTCCCCCTACTGAGTTACAAAGAGCTGGTTTGCATAACTGCCAGGAAGACTCTGTGGAAAGAATATGTCTGCTGTTTCAGGTCACCCAGGCATCACCTTTGACATTTTGGTAGTACTGAAAGGTAAGCTGTCTTTGATGCTCCCCTCCCCCTCAAAAATTTTGCAGCTCTGTGGTTTTTTGGCCTGGAGGTTGCATACATGGAAGGGCTTATTGTAATCTTAACATTTCAATTTTATGTATTTTTACTACTGACAGCACATTTATTTCTCAAGGGAGAGCTCGATTAACTTTATCTGTGTCACTGTATTGTAGCAACATCATCCACAGACTGGTTCCAGCCAGTCCTTTTTCTTTCTCAGGAGTGAGAGGGCAGCGTTTGTTTGGACAACGTGTGTTCCCATCGGGAAGCGTGGTCTGCCTACTGTTCCCACATACGGCCAGGAGCTGCCACTGCTGTGGGAAGAGGCCACTGTTGCTGCAGGTCTGCCTTTTCTTGGCACTTCATGGTGTCAGTGCAGCCTGTGAACTCGCCCCAGAACTTCTGCTTCGGGAAGACACATTCTTTTGAATGATTTAATAAAAAATAAGAATACAGGGAACCTGTGCAAAGCAGGAGAGGTCTTGACCTGAAATTCTGTAGCAGGTCAAGATGTGCTTGGGCCTGGGGTGGGAGACCTTCAGAGCTGTGTCCCTGTTGCATGACTTGGAAAGTATCTGAATGACTGCACTGCACAAGTCATTAGGGAGAGTCTCAGCCCACTTACATGCCTCCCTTCCTCACACAGGTTAAAAGAAATCTGGCACTTCTATGACAGAGGAGCACAAAGAAAAGGTTTTGTTCCTCAGTGAAGCGTTCAGAGAGACCCACTAAGCTGTTTCAATTTCTAAACCCTCAATCTTACAAATGACCTGTATGCAGTGAATAAGGGTCCGATCTGGCATGGGGTGTAAGCAGACCTCACATGCCTCGCACCTGTGTCGTGCCTGTGGAAAATTCCCATTCAACAGCTCCCTGCCCAAATATTACTGGGTGTTAGGTATGTCTTTGCCCAGCCCAAAAACAGCTAAAAGGTTGGGTGGTTAGGTCCTACCTGGCAATTGAACTGCCTAGAAATCATGTGAAGCAGGGCTTAACGTTTCTAGCAAAGGGCTTCATCTCCTAAGCAGGCTCAAAGCTCTCTGACGCTTGGCTGACTATCAGTTCAAAGACCTTAAACACCTTTTGTCATAGGGAGTAGTCTCTTGATCTCTCTGGTTAAGATAGAAGAGCTTGTTCTGGTGAGATTTTAGGCGTCCAGAGGTCACGTTCTGTGACAATAAAGTTTTAAATTCTAATACAAACAAAAAAAGGCATGAAGAGTGAGATTTTAATGCATCACAAGGTTTCCTTTTAATAGGAGCTTTGTTTTTCTGTGGAGGAGGGTGAGCAAAAGAAAATCTTTTTTTTAGTCAGAATAATACTAGAAACAGCTGTGCAGCTGTGTCCTAGTGCCTCCCGTTGTCAGAATTTGTGCAGTCATCTTCTAACTTCCATGAGAGAATATGACAGGGCCGAGGTGTACTGGGGTGGGCTTTAAGGTGTGCCGCAGTGCCATCTGAAGAGCCTCTGGGGACTTAGAGCTCTTTGTTTTCTCTGCATTTAATGGTCTGAAAAAAACACATGGAAAAAACTGAAAAGTGTTGAACTGTATTGCACAGAGTAGGAACCAGCTTGTAGAGACCATCCTCAGAAAGATAAAGCAAACTGTGAGAAAACATACATCAGCTCATACTAGACAGTAATACATCCAGTCAGTACTGGGGAAGCAATGTACAGACAGTGAAAGGGGCTAAAGATAGAAAAGTGAGCGTGAGGGAGATGCACTGACATTGTTTGCTGTGCACTGCAAGCTCTAATAATAAAATAACAATAGGAATAGCGCAAAAAGTTACTGCAACTTATTGTTAGAAAGAGGCTTTTCTTTGGAGAAGTTTGGATTTTACACAGGTATCTGTGCTGACAGGTGGTGAGGGGTAGACATCTCTGCTGTGGAGATAAGCTCAATTTGGGTGGTCATGCAGGATCAGCACTTTGGATCATGACGCTGTGGTGGAAGAGATTTATGCTGAAGACAATCATATCCCTCTTTAATTATAAAATACAGTATGACTCAATCCAAGAAATAGGTATAGTCTGTGTATTTAAATTTTTGTAAGAAAGTGAATTTTGATACCACTTAAACAATTTGTTACTTTATTTGCTTACCTAATAGGAACTTGATACAGACAGTCTAATTTTCTGATGCCAACATCGTTAATTGTAATATGAGATTTTTGTCTATTAGAATATTGTCATATGAATTAAGATTAGTTCAAGTCTTTACATTCATACAGTCTGTCCGTACCCCAAATTTGACACATCCATATTCTGTTAGTTTCTGTTTTCACAGAATTCCATTAGTTACTGTAAAGACTGAATTTTTCATGGTTCAGTGCATTAGATCTTTTTTCTTGGCTATGTGTCACAGTAAAATTATTTGTAACTGGCTGCAAGTTTTTTTCCATTAATAAAACTGTATTATTCTCATTTCTGCCTTCTGATTGTATCAGTGTTTTACAGGCAGTGATCTTTTTCCAGCCTTGATAACTAGCTATTGCTGTGATAGATGCCATTGTTCAGAAATGGAAACTTGCTTTCTGAAAACAATCTAGAATTTATAGAGCATTCCTGCTGCATTTGCTTCGCTGCTTTTTGAGCTTCTTACTTGTATTTTTCTTTTAATTTTCTCACAGTTTCATATGTAGACAGTGTAGGAGACCTTTTTGTAATCAAGTATGGGTAATTAAATGAGAGCAAAGGAAGCAAGTGTATAAATATACTTGACTGTTTCCTTTTTATTACATGTTTGGCTTTATAGCTTGGCTTCCTCTTACTGATAACCATTTTTCCCTTTTCATACTGACAGGTGAACACAGTTTTAGCTGATGAATTATATATCTACTGTGAAAAAATGAGAGGAATTAACTTTTTGCTTTTAGTGAATGACCTACTACTGAATTTATTTTTTCTAGAGTTTTTCCTCTGATACTGTTGTAGCATAAATGTGTTATGCTCGACACTGTCACAGACTTTCTCTCAGCATTCGTGGGATTTTGCTGCCTGCTAGGTAATTTTTCTGGCTGTACTTGTCATGGCAGGGCACTTGTTTCCTAATTAGCTCTTGGTGCAGCAGCACACCTTCTTACACTTCAGATGTTTGGGAGCTGAGTGCTCAGGGTATTTTGGTTTGATCTGCCCTTTGACATTCACCTTCAGATCACAAGTAATTGAAGCCTGGCTGAAAACAGGGTAACAGAAATAAGATATTTATGTACAGCATTTGCAGTTGGATGTACTTGGAAATAAGCTGAGTAGAGGAAGGAAAGAACACAGTATTTCCTGAAGCATGTAGAAGAAACATGCAGGCTTTCAAGGCTAGCCATCTTCTTGGGTACCCCGCAAGGGTAAATTTGCATTAGTTCCCCCCACAATAACTTGCATACTACAGACTTACTCAGAAGGCTTCTGACACTCTTCTAACAACGCGAAGGGTTACTTTATTTCTTTGAAAGTGCAGCTGTCCTCTTCTGGACCTTAATGTCCACTTAAATCCCTGACTCAAGGAGTATTTAATGCTTTTTCTGCTGCCTTGTGGCACAGTGTGCGTGGTGTGAGGTATCTCCATTCACTTAGCATTTCCTTTTATTACAGGTATAATAACAACTACTCTGACACAAGCAAATGAATGAGGTAAATGCAGAGAGCTTGTTATTATATTTTGTTACACCAGATACCACCTAATTGGCACCAGTCAATATACTAGCTAAGTTTGGGGTGAAAATCCGGGAATATTACAATATAGTCAATAATAATGATGATGGTGATGATGTAACCTTCATATATTGCAGTGCGTACAGCAGCATGTCTGAGTAAAATGCTTTTATTGTGATTTACAAAAATGAGGCGTGCTTTTTTAACAAGTACAGTTATTGTTCTTAAATCATGCAATAACATTTTAGCCTCTCTTCATGCCTGAAAATGTTCAGCTCTAGTATTTGTTACTTGAGGACACTATTATGTCTGTAAATAAGAGCTTAATACTAACCCTGTCTCAGCATGATGTGCTACTTGTCCTTTTACTAGAACGTGATCATTTTGTGCATTATCCTCTGGTTTTATGGCACGGTCTGAAGCAGTCTCCACAAGCACAGCTCCCTCTGACTGAATACTGTGGGCATGCGGTACATGCGGAAGGTCCTTGCTTTGACATGTCAGCTGAAAGTGCGAGTGACGATCGTATTCACTGGGTGCTTTTAATTGGCAGGCCTTACAATGTGAAGCTTTGTCTCTAAGAAATGGTATTAATTTGTGAGGGAAATACTTTTTTTTTTTTTTTTTTGAGAAATGTACCAGCTGAAGCATTAGAGTTAGCAATATGAAGTTCAGTATGCCAGAAGAATTTATGTGGTTGAATAAGTGAAGAATGTAGTTCGGTTACAGTGACTGTGGTTTCAAAGTATTTCAGTACGTCAGCATGTGCAGATACCCTATATTTTTTTTGTGCAGTTGATGCTAAAATCTGTGACATCAGTGGGAGCCAAGGGCTGCCAGAATCTTGCAGGTTTGGACTCAGTATGTTGTTTTCAGTTAAATGAAAGAGCTCTATCTAGTTTATGCTCTGTCACCTGAGAGTTTATTTCATCTAGTAAATAGTAAAATAACCTTTACTTGTCTGGTTTTTCACCTTGTTCAATTGACTGTCTGTCCACCATAGCAGGAGGAACATTCGTATCATGTTCCTCATGCACTGTATGGGCTGGTACTCTGGATTGCCTTACCCAGGTGGTACCCGCCTGCTCTCTGTGGGTTCAGAGTGCTCCCAGGTAGCAGTTAAAAGACCAATGAAATGTTTAGTGTATGCGAGAAACTAATCATATGAGGTGTTGGTTCAGAAGCTGTAGTAAAGCAACAGCAAAGAAATTTCAACCGTTTATATTCAAAGTCAGAGATGAAGTGCTTTATTATATCTGTGTTATTCCTGAAGAGTCGACATAGGATGTATTTAGCACTTCATAGAAGACTCTCAGGCACCTTCCAGGTTTCTGGCTATGCTGGCTAATCCTGTAAATATAGATTGAGGTAGTACAGAATAACCTTTTAAAGTAGCGCTGGTAGTGCACCAGAGGTAGACGTCTTGTGCCAAATGACCAATAGTCCTTTTGATTTTATTTTTTTTTTCTCCATGAGACACTAAGCATATTACCATCTTTCTTCCAAGACAAACTTACTTTTGTTTGCATTTCGTATTGTCTCCCTGTGTGCTGTGTATAATGCGGCAATTGGTCAGCTCTTCATCAAGTTGCAGCCAAAGCTGATGGACATTAAGGTGCAGTAACTGTGTATGTCTGTGCTTGTGTTTCAAACGAAATTCAGTGGGTAATGACAACGTATCCCTCCCTCCCCTATTGCTTGAAGTTTCCCTAATTTAAAATAAGTTGCAGCAGTTGAACCGCTGTAATTTTCACAGGGCTTCTTGCATTCAAATTCATTGCTGTTTGTCGATGACCTCTCTGTTGACATCATGTGCTTACCAAAGTCTTTACTGATTATGCCTAAAATGGTTGGATGGACAACATGAATCACCAAAAAAAGTGTGCTGATTAATTTTGGACAAATACTTGATGTTAAGTTGTCAAGATCTGTCAGGAGAGGTGGAGACTGAATGTATCTCTTCTATTGCTGTTTGATATGATTTAATAGTTTGCTTTCCAAATATACGTAACATAGGTCAGTCTGTCTCGCTTCACCCAGGTTGGTGTGAGGTTAGTTTTAGGGAGCTGGTTCTGAGCATTTCAGACCCAGAGTTGTCTGCCAGGCATCTCTCTGCTGTGAGGGTGCGTGCTACACCTGAGCCACCTTCCATGGGAGAAGGTTAGGATTTTCCTGTCCAGCTTGTCCCTCTGTCCTCAGGCACTTTTAAACACAGTAGTCAGCAGTCAGGTTACTGACTATGTTAAATAAGCCTGTATATTTTCTGACATTTTATACAGACTGCTCTTCAGACTGTATTATGGCACTTTTTAGAGATCAGCTTGGTTGCTGTTCTTTATCTTCAGAGTTCCAGGCTTATGCTTTGCCATAGTGTGACACTTGGGTCTATATGTATAAACCTTCGGTATCCTGCCTGTGTTTTTAAGAACATTTTAATTAAGTGCAGCAGGAGGGCATAGGAGTTGAATTGTTTGATAACAGTTTAGTTTTTTTTTAAAAAAAACACCACCAAAAAACCCACCACACTCAACCACCCTCCCAAAACAACTATGACCTCCCCCGAACCCCAGGTTCATCAATAAATTAATCTTTGATATAGTCCTCTATCCATCATTGCTTTTATAAGCACTGAAGTATCACAAAGGATTGGAACTGTTGCTATTTGTCATTTTATTAATCTCATTACCACACTTAGGAGGTTGTGCCTGCCATGAGGAGCAGATTGTTCGGTGCACTGCGCGAACAGGCTGCCGAAGCTGGCTAGCTGGTAACGAACACAGTCAAGGGCAGGAGAAACAGCACTCGAGATCCCAGCTCAGTCCTTAACAGTAATTACTGCTGGAACAACCAGGATACACAACACAAGTAATTTTGTGACTTGAGCTGCCAACCTGGTGGGGAGATGCCTAGGCTGTGGTGATCGCTCCCATTGGAGCTCGTGAAGCCAGAGTGATCTTCGGGAAGGTGAAGTTGCAGTTTCAGGAGACGGAGTTTTTTGGCAGCAGCTGAGGCCGCTGTCATGCCGCCTCATATCCGTTGTGTTGGCACAGCCTTGTGTGTAGAGTTTGGTTTTCCCACTTTCAGGGCGACTCTGCTGATCTATGTTTAGATGAAGTTCTCTGAAGGGAGTAGCACACAATGCTTGGTTGGAAAGAGCAGAGCTGGAAGTGCACTTTGCACAGAGCCTGGTATCTGCCTGCTGGTCAAAGGTTCCTGCAAACCTTTCTGTCGCCCCTTGGCTGGTGTAGGAAGGAGAAGCTTCTGGGTTGTGGCCAGCTTGAACAGGAGACGTTAGGTCTCCCCACAGAAGAGAAAGGTGAAAGGAGGAGCACTGAGGCAGTTCAAGCAGGCTCACGCTGTTGTATTCAGGCACCCAGAAGGAGGGGGTTTATAGTGTTTTTTTTCTTGAGCCCTATTCTGACTCTTGTTCAATAGACTCTGATGTCGAACTGGTATCAGGGGAACTGTAATTTAGTGGCTTGGAAAGATAACCTAGTTACTCTGAGAACAGATACCAGAATAGATCTGTTAAGAGTTACGTTACGAAAACAGAAACTTCTCCATTCTTCCTGTAGTATTTTGATGCCTGATACTCTTTTGTAGATTAAACCTCTTGTTTTCTCTAAATGATGGTTATTCAGCTCAAAACTTACTGTGTGGATTGCTGTTTTTATTAGGTGGAAGGACAGTTAAGAATTTCCCCTTTCAGTTGTTAGGAGTGTTCTCAAATATAATGCGGATAATTAGGATGGTGGAGATAGCACAAGCCAAATAACTTGTGTGACATTTGAAGTTTGAGTCCCTGTGAAGGATTGGTTATTATAATATCCTTGGATATCAAATTTGAGCTAGTTAAAATAATAGCAAAAGAGCCTCATCTCAAGAACATTTTACAGTTTATTTCTGTTCTAATTTTGAAAGATTTTTAGCTAATATAAAATTGAATCTGTGCTGCTTTTCTGCCTCTTGACAAAAGCTTAGTATTCTTAGCAGCCATAGAAGTTATGCTGTAGAAAGTAAGCATAAATGCAAGAGAAGTCTGTTGGAATTACAGGATTACAGTAGGCAGTAGCTCGCTATTTTTATTATATCCAAATTAGGTTATTGCCTGAGTTACCCGTGTGTGTTTTATACTGCTTGACACTAGACATTTTAACATACCTGAAGACCTTCAGGTATTTCCCATATAAATAATTTATGCCCCCCCCCCCAACACACAGATTCTCATATGTGTTATATAAAACAAGTACTATATTACTTAACATTAACCAAAATGCAACAGAAGTAGCCCTATAAATGGTGGTGTTTGGAGCAGATATTATAAAAGTGTCCTACGTAAAAAAAAAAAAAAGCTGAAGTAAAACGGAGCTGGGCGCAAGTAGCCGTATTTTGTCTTCAGAAGTGTCGTTAGGGCTCGGTGGCGTGCAAGTTCAGACCCACAGCCTGCTGCTCTACCCAAAGGTTAAAAAGAACCAAATGGCCGGGAGCGGAGGAGACAGCAGATGGTACACCTGGACCTACATGTTCAGGGTGTCTTCAGGTTAATGAATAATTAGCCTGAGAGAGAGAATTAGCCCTGCTGGGAAAATAATAACTGCTGGTCATTAGTTATTGGAAGTTCCTGTGGCACGGTATCACGGTGGGAGCGTGTGGTGGCAGGAGTGCCGGAACTCTTGTCGGGGTGGCTATCATGTGTCGAACTGTGTGCCTACGTGTCATTAAAGCAGTCAACAGGTAGGATTTAAGGCAGTACTAGAGGTTCAAGTTGTCCTTGTTTTGATTAATGTTGTAACATGGTTTATTGCCTGATAATTATAGGCCATGGCGTGAATATTTCCTGCTCTCCCCAAGAAATCAGCAGCATGATTCTTCTAATGGACCTGCCTGTGGTAGTCCATCAAAGAAGTGGTTGGGTGCAATAACCTGATTCAATATTACAAACAGTTTGAATGTAAAATATTAATGGATCTAAATAAAGGTGGTATTTTTTAAAGATTACATTGGATAATGTATTTTTTTGCTTCTGTAAAGCAAATACACTGAATTATGTTAATCTTCATATTAAAAGCAACTGTTTTGCTTTCCTTTGTTGCAGATCACCAGAAACTGGAAAGAGAAGCTAGAATCTGTCGCCTCTTGAAGCATCCCAATATTGGTAGGAACATTCAGTTGCTTTATACGGTAGATAACAGTTTAGAAAATTGAGGGAAAATACAAAATAACAAATACAAATAGCAGCTCAGAGAAGTCAAGTGGAAATACCTCTAGGCAAAACTATTTCTTTATAAAGAATATTCCTGTCTAATTCTGCTATGGGTTGTAATATCCCAATAGATCGCCTAAAGCAACATGTACTGTTCTCATCTTATTTTGAGCTATTGCTCTGCCATCAGCGAGCTGTCGATGCCAGGTGTTTGGGGTTTTTTTGAGCAGTGTGTAGGAGGAGTTATTTCCAGTACTGCTCATGACTTTTTGCGACCTGCAGAAGAATTTAATCTAACAGCATATGTTGCAAAATGAGATGGACCAATGTCGATAGAGTTAGTGTTGTTTTTACTGAGATGCTTATTTTATACTGTTTTATTTTGCGTTCGAGATCCTATTCTTCTGTAGAAAAGATAGGTAGATGCAGAAAGCTCTGCTCCTTTTATTTCCAGAATTGGAAACTGTGTTTTCTACTCAGGCATTCACGGAAAGCAAAAAAAGATATTTGGGAGGGATGGGGTCTGTCTCTTTGCTTGCTTTGGAAACAGATAAGTATGTTGATCTTTTAAGGAGTTGTATCTGAGTTTTTCAGAAACTGAATTATATGCCAAAGGTATCTCTCAGAAGAATATTTGCTGTACCTGAGACTTCTGTGGAAGGGTGGGATTTTCCTGTCTGTCTTGTTGCTCTGTCCCCATGCACTTTCTTAAAAGCTGTCATCAGATCTCACTGAATATTTTGAATAAATGCTTGGTACTCCAGAAGCACTTAGCAGTCTGCTTGCTCTTCCTCCTAGTTAGTTTTTCTCCTTTTCACTTTTAACTAACAAGTGCTGGTATTTGTGACATTTTTAGACTAATGTAATTGGTTCGTGCCTGGGAAAGAATCAGCTCCTTCCTTTTAATAATCACCATAAATTGAAAACAAATGTACCATAGTTCAAAATGAAATGTCAAATCGCCGAAAAAGCTCTCTTACGCAGTTTCAAAAGCTTAGAGATTTCACATGCAAATTTAGTTGAAGAGGAAGAGTAGTGTTATCTGCGTTATTTTATCCCAGCCAAAATTTTTGCATTGTAAAGTGATGCAAGACAAGGGAATGTAGAACTTGTTGCGGGAGGAGCTGCAGCTCTTCTGCAGTTATGGAAAGCAGTGGTTACACATATGGTGCTAGCCTGACTCTAGAGTCATTTAGCTGTGCCTTGCTGTAACTATTCTTAGAGTATATTTGTGAGTTTGAACAAGCCAGGGAAGACGAATTACAAACAATAATAAACTGATGAAGTGGAAGAGCTGAAGTGCACAGAACTCAGTTGAAACAAATGTCTGAATTGATGTCGTGCTATCACGTGTCTTGGGTTTGTTGAGTAGCTTGGACCAATATTAGGATGTAGTCCCGTTCCTCTGTGGCAGACCAGCTGTTCCACATACGGTGTTTGTATTTGTGACCGCATGGCTTGAAGTGCAAACCGGCGATGACAGCTTTGGTGACAGGCAGGTAGGGTTCTGTAAGTCAGCACAAATTCCCTGCATCGCTACCTGCGCCAAGGTGCGCGATTCAGTCGAAGGATTATAGACAAATTCTTCTTCTTCTGTTTTAGAAAAGATGCCATGTTCTATGTCTGTCTGAGAGAAGAGTGTCGTGACTTGGAATTAACACGCCAGGGTTTGGCAGCAGGCGTTCTCTTCTGTCGTCGTTCAGTTTCTACTGTCAGCAGTTCTGCCAGCCCTGCCTGTGTATCTGCCGCAAAAAAATGTTCCAATTAGTGTGGCTACAATAGTTCCTTGTCTGCATAATTGCTCGAGTGAAGGCCACTTTGTATCTGGTTTCTCTCTTGGAGGAAGACCATAAATGTGGTCTGAAAATGAGAAACTGTTTTTGTAAGTTTAGAAAGGTAACTCTTTTCAAAAGGTAGTAATTTCAGGCCTCTCAAGTCCTGTCACCTAAGCTGTGGGGCTGGAGAGGTTCATGTCTGCATGCTGCACTGGCTGGCCTATCTCCGCTGCAGCTCCAAGCCCGGGCAGTGGTTTGCTCTCGCCCCTTCTGCAGCCATGCCCTCAGCCAGCTGAATGTTAACCCTAAAATCATTCCAGGTGCATGCTGCTACCTCACTGAGTGTCTTCTCCTTGGGCCACTGTCACATCCCTTTTTTAAAAAAGTCATCTGTAATGGGTAATAACACTACATCACACTAGAAAGCACTAATAGCGAAAAAGGAAGCATACCAGAGTAAGGTAACTCGGCTGTAACGGCAGAGATTATAGTGTGCTTTATATGTCTTGAAATGGCGAAGATTAACCCTTGTAAACACGTTTTAATTGCACTATGTACATGACAAAGAGTATGTGTGTTCAAAAATATTAGCAAGTCCATGAATATAAAATTCGTGCTTTTCTCCTGATCTGTGTTTTCTCCTGAATTTACTGCCACTTGTTAATTTCTAATAGCTGCGAAAAGATTATTTGAAAAGCAACTTGCTACATTAACAATAAGTATACGTAACCTAAGAAAATTAAGAAAAAAATTTATAAAAAATATTTTTTTTAATGTGATCTCTATAGGAAGGCAGAGATCTCATTTAATTGGTTGGGCAGTTTCTCAAAGATGGTCTCAGTGATTATTTTCCTCCAATGTAGTTTTTTTTAGTTACTTGTCTTCTTGAATTACACATTCATTGCAGGGCAGCGGATTCCGGAAGTCAGAATTCAGTAATCGTTTCTCTTTTCTTTCAAGCTTATTCTTCCTAGTTAGCTTGATTAAATCTCCCTTCAAAAAGTGGCTTAGTGTAAAGGTCTCAGTTTCAGGTTAACTTTATAATAATACATATATAATAGTGCTTCTTTTTAGAGTGTTGTATGGTCTCTTTGGTTAATTATCTTTCAAGTCTTAAGACTGTCATCAGATATTTTAGGGTGAAAAACCCTTTTTGATTACCTTTCTCATACTTTTCCTCCAGTGAGAGTAAAGTAGCACAGCTGTGGTGAATTACATTTTTAGGTTTTAGCCTGTGAGTAAATGTATTGTAGTTTCCACGAGAGAGATTTTTTTTTTTTTTTTCTTTAGAGAAACAGAGTTTAAAAAAAATTCTAAACCACTGGAAATATTTTCCCATTATCTTTCCAGAGAAAATAGAGAATTATCAGAAACTTTTACAGATCACTGGGTTTGTATTTCCAAGGTAGGTGTTCAATTAGTACCTAAGTGGAAAAGTATTCAATATTTAATTATTTCATCAGGATAAGAAAGAATTTAAGACTAAACTTATTAACAATCAACATACCTATTTTTATCTTCTGAACAATACCATTTTTATATTCATTTCATATCTGGTTTGGTGGTAGTTTTATTTAATGAGTGCCATTATGCAGTTAGGAAATCTTAGGATGACATTTAAAAAGGCCTTCAATCTTAGTCTGTATTCGTATGCACTGAAGTTCAGAAGTTCCTCTAGTATTGGCAGGGGAGTCTTAAAATTGGACGTAAGGTTTTTTTTAAAATGTAGAATTTGAACAAAAGATTTGAAAAGCAGCAGATGGGGGAAAAATAGAAGACTAAATCAGAATGCTTTCAAAAGGATAAAACTCTTGAGATTTGAAAATTAAGGAGACACATGTGGAAGTATTTTCATTTCAGTTGTTGATTTGAATCTGCCCAAGTAGTCGCAGTAAAATGTTTAACACAAAAAAACTGAGAAGAAACAGATATTTTCTGATGCCTTTTGGAAGTATTTATGACATCAGATTATTATTTCAGGATTGAGATACCTACCAAAAGTTCACAAATAAAGTATTTAAATGTATATTGAGGGAGCTTAATTCTTACTAGGCATTTCTACTGAAAGAACAATTTGGAATTAGGATAGGATACCAAGTTCTGAATTCACGTATGAAAATTTAAATCCCTGATGATAATTCTTGCTAGACAAGTGTCAGGAAGGGAAGCTAACTAAATAAAAATCCAGCTACCTGGCACTTCCAAGTCCTTGCAAATTGAAGAAATCCATGGTAATTCATTTTGATACACAAATGTTGTGTTGCTTGATATAGATATATGTGTTTATGCATCGCTAAGCCTATAGGAGCATGCGGTCATTTGAAAAATGCTTTTTAGATGCAGCATATTTTTTAATTTTTTTTTTTTTTGGAAGCAGATCTTGCCAAGTGCCCTTGATACCCTTTTAATGAAGTCATGAATCTAGCTACTAGCGTAAACTGCCTTCTGTAAGGGATTTGTTCTACTACTGTATTATGTGCTAATGTTTTTATTATGGAAAATTGGTGTATTCTTTGTTATGGACATTAGGAAAACAGATAATCACAGTAAAACATTTAAGGTGGTAGTTCTCGTATGATGGGATTATCTGTGGCGGGGTTCTAAAGAAGTCTCATTCAATATTTTTATCAACAGATTTAAAGAAAAGAATTGAAGTGGTATCAGTTTGATATGGTGGGACTAAGGAGACTTACAGCCAATAGATGTGAGCTCACATATCTAAGAACAGTATGTCAGTCTTCAAAGAGGAGCGTCTGCATCTTGGAAAAGAGTGACTTTGAAAAGCCTGCGATGACAGGAAATAACTACTTGAACACAAATCTCACTGGGATGTTGTAACACCCAGGGGAAATACCGTTCTCAGATGCATGGAAGTAACAGTCAGAAAGAGGAAAATAGTATTTATTTTGTATCTGCCAACAGAAGTCACTTCTAGAGTACTATGCTGAGCTTTGACATCCGCATGCCAAGAAGTATGATCTAGGTAAAGGGGCTGATCTGAGGAGGTCTACCAGAATAACCAGAAAATGTTGTTTATCAAGAAAAAGGCAAAAAGAAACATGACTATAGTGATGAAGTTAAAGATAGAAGTTAGTTTTTTGTCAATGAAAGTATCAGAATTGCTTAGGGGTATGATGTTTTCTGACTTGAAGTGTGAAATTTTTTTTAGGCTTTATGCTAAGAATTGTCCATTACTAAAGATGTATATACTCCTGGTATTCAGAACTGGTTATACTCTCCTGGTATTCCTGCAGAGCATCGATGATAACTTTCTGATGCAAGTGGTGGAGGAACCGGCAAGGAAAGGCGCTCTGCTGGACCTTGTACTAACAAACAAGGAGGGACTTGTTGAGGATGTGAAGGCTGGAGGTAGACTCAGTTGCAGTGACCATGAAATGGTGGAGTTCAGGATCCTGCGTGGAGGAAGCAGAGCGATAAGTAGGATCAAAACCTTGGACCTCAGGAGGGCTAACTTTGGCCTCTTCAAGGAGCTACTGGGAGGAATCCCATGGGCCAGGGCTCTCGAAGGCAGGGGGGTCCAAGAGTGCTGGTCGCTGTTTAAA
>Ga0065711_1008049_pt1 | contig 21774 bp, 7 predicted proteins | sample Hoacrofraction12_FD_59098 | JGI IMG/M metagenome (GOLD analysis project Ga0065711, IMG submission 59098) | Hoatzin crop microbial communities from Cojedes, Venezuela - Epithelial fraction 12 v2 (version 2) | ecosystem: Host-associated > Birds > Digestive system > Esophagus > Crop | place... | reverse complement strand
CCCCCCCCAGTTTTTTGTCTTCCTTTATGAAAGGATTTTTACTGGGAAAATAAAGTTCTATCTTATCTTGCAAGTAATCCACAAAATTACAATAATTACAGTAACATACAACGAAAAATTTAGAAGTACTTGAGAACTGACATAGACATACTACAAAACGAAAGAAATCCCTATGTAGGAAATTCTCTGCCTATTAGGCAGCTGATCTGGTGAAGTACTGAGTTTCCTTTACATATGGTGGGCCAAAGCTGTCCTTTCATGTCTGACACTGCTCCAGCTTCAGAAGGTAAAGCTAATAGTAACCTGAGAAAAAAGGTTTGTTACAGATAAAACTGTTTGGGTTTCAGTTCAGTAACAATTCAGAACTAGAAACAGCTTCCACTGGTACCCCAACTCCCCACTCCGGACAGAGTTTGATTAAAAACTCCTCTCTGAGATCAACACAAAGTTAGCAAAATATTTAAACTCATCAGGTTTGGTAGAAGTTCCATTAATCCAAGTAAATGAAAAGCATCCTCCTAAATTACTACCCAAATATCCAGCCTACAAGCACCACCTAACACAAAGCCGATTCTGAAACGAAGCATGGTTATGGTGTGTTTATCAGGTCATCTTTGTTGTAAGTTGCTAACTAGGTTTTCATCATCTTCCATATGAAAATGTTACTTTAATTATGAATTATCTTCTGATTTAACATTTCCCTTTAATTGACAAATATTTGCTGCAATTACCTCCTCCAGGCTGACTCAGACAGTGCAAGCCACCACCTACCCTTGGGGATTTAACAATTACTTAACTCCATTTACATCTACCATCACATACAACACCTGGATGTCAAGTTACTGGAAGTTTTTCTATCCTCATAAATAATGCAACATCCTAATGTTGCTAATTATGACACATACATAATTTATTGCTCCCTAGAGCCAACAGAAATTTTTCTCTCCTACAGAATGCATAACATTAGTTTTTGTAATGACAATAATTTTGAGGAAAATTATCTCAGGGCAGGAAGGAGACTGAATTACTTCTCCCTCTGGTTACATTACACTTCCATAAATACAATGGGAATTTTCAGTATGTGTGCAATGTCTGATTTAGAACAGTAGCCTTGTTTAATGACAAAGATGAATATCAAATAGTAAATATCAAATTAGTCAGGTGCTTATTTGCATCTTTGACTACTTAACTACCCTTCAAAAAAGATCTTATTTGTAAGCACTCATTTCCATTTCTAAGGGCATTTGCGTTCAAAGAATTTTCAATAGTGTGTTTGGCAGTATGTGCCTTTGACATCCAAATTACCCTTTATTCTACTAAAAATCTTCTGGGTAATGATTCCCTTCAGTTCTTTTTATTTTAGTCAAAAAATTTGGTGTATATTGACAAAGAGATCTGAAGAGATACTTCAAAGATCTAAATGACAAAATACCTGTAGCAGATTGAGATAAAAATTTCTAATGAATTAATGTAGTAGGCTCCCATTGGTACTACACTTAAGTTTGAGAGGACTAGGCACAGAAAACTGCAAGGAATTGAGCAGCCTAAGATTTTCATTAACAAGTAACAGTTTGGGGCATGTTTAGTTTTCAATAGGAAACCTGAGAAATGTGAAAGTAGTCTGATTCTTGATAATTATTTCAGACTTCTTTCTCATCCACTACAAAGGACTTCAAGTTATTATTCACTTTTGCAAATCCTGCCTGTAAATTGACTATCCTCCCTTTCATTAAGGGGATTCTTCTTGTTTCCTTTATTTAACAGGGAAGTGAGAGATTTCATAGGCAATTACTTCGACCACGGAGCTAAACTGCTGCAGTCGTCACTATCTGTAAAAAACCCCACTGCACTGGAATGTTTCCTACCTCACAAAGTTCATAAGCCATTTATTAGGTTGCTCTCCTTCAGCCTCAAATCATGTTTGAGCATACGTAAACTATTTACCATATTACATATTTTGGGGGGAAATAAGGTTTCTGTAGAAAACAACCTATTCTATGCAGAAGCATACCGTGGCAGAACCCAGTAGCAAGAGACCAGCAGAGACCTCAAGCACTATACGGTTTGGATGTTGTGCTTCATCTCAGTGAACTCAAAGTTCTTGTTTAATTTCTGCAAAACATGCTCATGTTAGCTCAAAAACTAGATTTTTGCCCTCATGTTATGTCATGATACAATATTTAGTATTGACAGTTAAAGACAGTTCTTAAAATAAACTGGAAGGTTTTTTTATACAAAATTTTATAGAATCCAGGTAGACATATTTCCAATAAGTTAAAATAACAATCTGCTACATATTTGGTAAACAGATCTACTGCAGTAAAAAGGTGTGCAACGGTTTCATGCCAGCATTTCCTTACAGAATAGCGAGCAACAGTGAAAAAGAATTGAACAGTTGAAGATCCATTAATAAAAAAAAAATGAAGCTTTGTAAAACAGCCCTTTTCTCAGCAAATATGAACCCTGTGAACCCTGACAAGTCCTTTGAATATATGCTTACTTTTGGAAAATGTCACTGCTGTTAAATTTCTGCTGCATTTAAGCAGTAATATTTTTTTTCCCCTCACATTTTTCTATTTTTCTCATTTTTAACCGAACAGCTTGCTTGTTTCCTTCTTCTGCTGACAAAGTCATGAAGTTAGTGTCTTTTAAGATTAGGGTTGGGGCAAAAAGTGAGAAGTGAAGATGAAACAAAAGGTAGTCACCAATGCCTTTTAAACAAAGTCTCAGTCTTTATAAGATTTACCAAAATGTAAGCGGCTGCTTAGCAGCTTTGACAGCATGAGTCTCAATATACACAGTTCTAAGCTTCCAAATACAGATGGTATTTCAGCTTAGTTAAGCTGCTTTCATATATTATTTACATTTTCACGAAAGTTCATGAGTATAACTATTGTTTTTCAGCCAAAAATACAGATTTCAAAACATACCATTTGCAGGACACATGAAGCCTTCTTGCAAGCTCCAAGATAACTAGGAATTCTTAGTTTTGCACTGAATTTCTGTACAAATTGCTAGCAAAAACAGTCTTGCCAGACCCTCCACATGTTTAAGCTTTTTATGTTTTTCAAACCTGTGAGGAAGATTTTATTAGGCCAACAAGTACTGTGTTTCTATGTGAAACCTACACTCCTGCTTCTGGCAGGGGGACCGTCACATTTTGTCCAGTTATACACTAGTAATGTCTACAACAGCAGCACATTTCAAATATCAAGGAAGCTTCTCATGCAGCAGGTAGAATTACATAGAAAAAAATCAATTAAAAAAATAACTTCCTTCAGTCTTTCTTTTGCTCAAAACTAAGATCTATAGGGCAGTTCGTTTCTTTTTTGACAGTATCATTACAGTGTAATTAGCTACTTACTACACTGAAAATGGGAGTCAAGCCACCTACAGTCCAAATAAAATTGTTCCATAGTGTTTAAAATAAAAATTAATGCACTATTAATTTATGGTTTATAAGTATGAAGACCTTGAGATAACCTCAATAATGAAATTTCAAAGACAGTCTGAACTGCATAATGTCAGGAAGAAATTTTTAGAGGCAATAAGACACCAGGACAATTTTTAGAGATGCTTAATCTTGCTTAATATTACATAGAAATACAGCAATTCAGCATATCAGTCATCATTTATATATCCTTCTACATACGAAGAGATCACAACTTGCTTATAAAGTGCATCTTACAGGTCCTTCATTCAGGATTACCATCTACCATAAGACTAATTGTCCATTTGGACAGCTTTTACCATGCCTTCAATTAAATTTCCTTTCCCAGTGCATAATGCAATCGGCACCAACCAGTTACTGTTTCAGACCACGGGCAGGAGACTGAAGTCACTTCTGGCTCAGGTTAAAAGGAGGCTGCTGTAGATCAAAATTTCACAAGACAAGATTCTTCACTCCTGTGATTTGCCCAACACTGCTCCATATCATCTCCTGACAGGTCATTTATAAGCATTTTTCCTCTCAATTATGTTCCCAACTTGTTCAGCAAAATGGATTTTAAAATAAATAATTACTTTAGACAAAGTCATGAATTTCTCCACTATGACTGATACAGAGAAAGCCAGCTGAATGGAATGCATTAATAAATTTCTGAAGTACTTTGAACAAATTATACATATGCTTATATGGAAGATTCACAGCAATGGAAGATCTAATTAAGTGCTTCATAAAGGAAAACGTTGGGCAGATAGACAGACCGATAAATCATGTTTCATTTTCTTGCTGTGATGAGTCCTTATTTCTGTTAAAGTATTTTTACCCTACACAACAATATTGAGATATCCAATGGCTTCTCTAACATTTGAGAAAGATGAAATCTGCAAGTACTCTCATTTTGCAATTTTGCTTCGAGTGAATTGAAATACAGTTAGTCACAGTTCTTAACTCGGAAGTAATGACAGAGTTGTGTTGTTTTATGTTTCAACTGATACTATTCCACATGCAAGCACGATATCCATCTTTGCTAAAAGCACATTTGTGTTCTATTCACAATATTGACAGGCAAAAACTTGTGTTTAGAAGTAGAGGCAAAAGTTAGAGACTAGACCAATGGCTGGACAGATAAATTTTGAAAAAATATTTATGAATGATCAAGTCAGTTTCACATCACTAGAATTTACCGTATCTTAATACTATATTTTTATATATTTAAGAAATACTTATACTTGTACTGATACACCACATAGGATTCATGTAGATGGTCTAGATGACCTACATAGCATTGTCGACTTTAGCAACAGCAGAACCCAGTTATACATTTTGAGTATCTTGCTTTACTTCACAATAGCTCTTGTCTGTCTGCAGCATGTAAACACATATTGCGAGGAGAAGGTTACAGAAAGTGCCTTTGCCTTAGGAGTATTTGGAATAAATACATGAAGTAAGAAGACAAAACACAGGTTATCAGAACAAGAAAAAACCTACACATCCCTCATAATAACTTTTACACCTAGGATGACTATACAATTTCTCAGTGCTAGATAGTATTACCTTTATAGGTGAAGTCAACTATTACTTAGGGGCTCAACAACAAACCTAAAAGGACTTATTTTCCTGATATTATCTATTGGTAAAGTTAGCATCTCATTTGCTTTGTATTTACTTTTAAAATAAGCATCTTACTGCTTGGCTATGACTTCCCATTCAGGAAGACCTTCTAAGGCAGACCCCAAACAGGTCACTAACTCAGGAACAACAGGAAAAAACCTCAAAGGCTTTCTTGATTCAAATAATGCCATAGGGACAAGAGTTTGTCTTCAGAGTAAAGATTACTTTTAAAAGAGCAAAGTCAATGGGAGTATAAACCTGTACCCTGTCCATTTCGACATTGATCTGGTGCAGCAGCTGAGAGAAAAGAAAGCTTCTGAAAGCACCAAGAACGCAGAACTCAGAGGGTCTTACAAAGACAGTTACAATTTCGAAGTAGAACAGCAGTGTTCTGCATCATTGATTTTTCTTCCAGCATCTACATACCTCAAAGGATATTTCAAGTCACAGAAGAAAGTACGCAAAATAACAAAGAAAGAGTTAGGTGTTTAACCTCTATCTTCTGACTAGGAAATGAAGTGCAGCCAGCTTGTTCTGTCAAAAACATGTAAGAACAATAAAGAGCTGATATTTTCGTAAGACTGAAACATCCAGCCATGTCCCCACCTGCTCTGGAGAACAGTACAGCAGCCCCCATCTGTCGTTGATCAAGTCTCTAGACAGATTAGAAACACTTCAGCAACATCAATGAGGTTATAGTCTCGACTTTCTACGCTGAGGGCAACACTGAAGCTTCCTAGGCTTACATGCATTGTAGTCTACTTTAGCCAATAGAGAGCATCCGTAACACACAGAAATCAGTATCTGCACTAATCAGAATTAATTATAGAGCCTTGTTTTGATTTACGCTAACAGCTGAAGTGCCACATGGGTAGCTATCCTGACAGGCACTCCGTCTCTGACAGTAACCTTGAGCTATGTGGACAGATTTAACTGCACACACCTTACATGTCTGCAGCTATTTCCAACCACGATTAGCAGCACAGAGACAGCAGATGGAAATTTAGTATTGCATTTACATTTTATTAGCTAGGTTGAAGCTTTGATAGGGCTACAAGTAATAGGGAAACTAAGTGAGACTTGGCTGAGGAACTGGACTAAATGAAGCTATGTTCCATACACCTGTTTCCTCCGTATCACCTCTCACTGTTTAGCTTTCAGGTTGTGGTGTGGCCTTGAACACTTCCAGGGAGGGGGCAGTCACAGCTTCTCTGGGCAACCTGTGCCAGTGTTCCACCACCCTCACAGGGAAGGATTTCTTAAATCTAATCTAAATCTGCCCTCTGTTTGCTCTGAAATCACACACAGAGATAGGAGGCAGTTATACACATTTCTTACATAGGCAAACTTTGGGCTTTTTCACCTCAGTGCATACTCAGCTGGGCTGGAGTAGAAGAGCAGGCACCACATGTATCACAGCTGCAGCAGGGCCCCAAGTGGTTGACAGTTTAGGAGACATTCAGTTGAGTTTTGGGTTTTTCCCTGGCATTTTTGGGCCCCCATTTTAAGGAGTAAAATGTAGTTTGTATTGCACAGTTGTGGTTTGCCTCATGTCTTCCACCATCTATGTGAAGGTGAATGAAGATTTTGGGGCTGGGCATGCCCTGACACTAGAAATCTGAAAGTTATACAGAGATCCACAAACGCTCTTACATGCTTAACCAGTTATGTCATCAAGCAAAACCCAGTTTTCCTCATTTTAAAACAGATAAGTGGACACAGAAGTTGCATTTTTGTGTTTGAAGTTGGTTCAAGGTAAAAAAATCAGTTTTTCAAAATTGATTTGTTGGCCTAAGAACACAAGTCTGATGAGATAAAAGCATAAAATGATTGAACTTCACTGGAAAGGCAACAAGCCATTTAGAATTCCCACTTCATAAAGTTTTGTAACATTCATAAATATTGAAGAAGACAGACTAATTGACTGCTTTGAGTTCTAGTCTAAGTAATTATGACTCCATACTTAAACAACTTAAGTCACTGAAAAACTATTCCTTATTTCCAGTGAGTTTTAGCTCAGCTCTATTATAGCAGAAGATAACAAAACCCTATATTAATCACACACAAATGTTAAGCAAGGTTGAGTACTGCAAGCTGATATTGAAAGCTGTGCTTCAGGACATTGTTACTAAAAAAATCCCACTTATATTACGCTTTTTAAGCGGCAACATAGAGATACGAATCTGGAGTTTCCATATGCATAAAAAGCTATCAAACAAATAAAATAAAAGCTATGTGTCTTAAAAGCCCCATTGCCTAGGAAGATCTAACCAATGTCTTACTATGGAAAGGTTATGAAGAATAGCATAGTACACTTCTACAAAATGCCCTCATAACTACAGATAATTAAAAGATAAATAGCTGTTTAAAAAAGCAAATTAGAATTTTATGTCAGTACATTTTAAATAATCACCCTAGAAAATCAGATACTGCTTTCCTCTCCTAATCGGAGCTGGTTGCCAGTTTTGTTAACAGCACTGACAACAGGCCTTGGTACATGCCTCAAAGGCACATGTAACACTATCCTTATGCCTCAAAACCAACTGGTGGAAGAATCCAACTCCCCTCATCTGCAAGTCTGGTACCATATATACCCCAGGAACTAGAAATATAGTAGCCAAAGCAACTGCAGCTAAAAACTTTAACACGTATCAATTCTGAGAAACAACTGGAAAGAACTTTCTTTTAATTAAACCCTAAATCTAGGTTTTGACTCAGGTAATTGATAAAAGCTACTAAGATATTCAAATGTCTCAAGCACTTCATCTATGAATGGGATCACAAATGAAAACCAACAATCACTAATTATTGGTGCACTTCAACATTCATTCCTCACCTCCCACTAGGTATAGCACCATGAACAGTCTGTGCTCACCATGTCCATAAACAAAAGAGAGGACACGCAGCCCAAGGCACAAAAGAAAGCTCAATTTTAACTCGCAAAGTTTTTGCTATTTAAGTTTCTTCCTGCTTGTTCAGCTTGAGACCTCTAAAATGTGGCTTTTTCAAAGCCAGTGTTACACCAACCCCTTAGTCAAGTGTTTTAAGGAACTTCAGTCATTTACAGAAAGCAACTTGTTTATATTGTTCAACTGTGTGACTGTTTTCCGTGATTGACTAGTGTGTTGTACCCTCTGCTTCCATTTTCTTTTTCTGTCTGTTCTTCCACTCCTTTTAAACAGAAAACAAGTCCAAAGAAAACAAAATCCGTTGGTTAGCTCTTCTTGCTGGCTCAGCATCCCTGGTCTAAATTTCTTGATAGAACTGCTTGGAAGTTACCCAGAAAAACAAATTTTAATCAGAGATTAAAAAAAACCATGCAGCCTTTGATGCCTTCTAAGAGGATGCAGGTGGAGTATCAACAGTTTGAACTTCTTGGCTACCCTATACAGGGTGCTCCTGCAGAACTCAGACTCCAGAGCCCACACTCACTGTGGACCACCCAACAGAGGAATCCCAGAGCTGTTTTAACTTTTTCTCCACATTCAGGAAATCCTAGAGCTGTCTGATGTTAACCAGCTGGCCACAAACTTGCTGACAGGCAGCCCTGAGCTATCAGCAAAGCCTAGGGAGATGGACTAAAACCAAAACTCACACACTTTCCATCCCAAAGCCAGGCAGCTCTTTTCTAGCCATGACTTTGATAGAAACCTTTACTTCCTCAGCTTGAGTCCATAAGGGAAATTTTTTATATTTATGTCTCAGCTGTACTTAAGTGTGCAACCTCATCTTAAACATAAAGGTTTCAAAATGAACTGTCTAAATTATTTAAAATCCAATGTACTTATTCTCTCTTCCACAAGCTTTAAGATTGTACTTCTTTTCTGACAGGGAACATACCCTCTTCCTGGTGCTTCTAAATATTCCATCTTCCAGTAACTTAGTTTTCCTCCTTTCCCTTCCTGTAGATTTGCTCTCAACATTGCATTCTCCAAGAGAAAAAATACAAGAAGATTGGATTCATTTTTTTTTCTCCAGAAAAGTGATGAGCTAAACCAGTACAGATGAGACTAACATCTAGTTCACCTGATAAACTAGGTTTTTCTCCTAAATTCATGTCGATGCTATTCTGTGTCTCTCACTGAACAGTCACTGCGTGGTGTTTGGTTGCTGTTCTGCCCAATCTCCAGGCAGTTCATACCCCATTCCCACATGCTTCACAATGAGCCACCAACACCAGGGACCATGTGAGGCAGAGGGCTCTTGGGAACGTTCAAAAGCCCTTGAAGGACATTTCTCTGGACAGCTCTGTTAATATGAGCTTCATGAAGTCAGTTTAACAAAAGGGAAAGCACATCTTTTAATATCAGTCCATCACAAGAAAAGGCTTGCCCCAGAAATGCTGAGAACTTTTAAATGTACATGTTAAAAAATAATCTTCCCTCCACAACATCCTGATATTTTGTTTGGGGTTTTTTTTCTGCACATTATAGAACTTACAAGGAGTAGAGAAATCTATTTCCTCTGAACACAATTCAAAACTAGCTTTTAAACATAGCAATGATTTTCAGACATTCCTCTACCTCACGACCTTGGAGAGTTCAGTCTCACATACACAAGCAATTATAGAAACAACTTATTCCTCTGATACTTCTGTACTTTGTAGGAACGCCTACAAGGCAACAACGAAACCCAGTTCCTTGTGGTGACATGTCAACAAATATCCCGTGTTATTTCTGTGTTCTACAATGCTTGTTCCTGTTTTTCTCTAAAGAATACGAAAACGCTTTTTGCAGTTCACCACAAATGCATTAGACAGAGCCATTTATCCTAAATTTGAAAGATTCTGCTGCAACTGGTAAAACAATATAAAGCTGCAATAGTATCACTCCTCCCCTGATTCTGAAGGTGATAGAGCTGCTATGACTTACAATTTCAAGGCAAAGAAAACCCAAAAGTGACAGTTTGCACTAAAAGCAGATAACTCAGCATCACGTATTTCCTTAAAAAAAAAGAAACATTTTGCAGGGCTTGCCATAATGATCTCTTGAAGACTTTACCGATGACCCTTTGGAAACTGGGAGGGAAACCCAGACAGGAGCTTCATACCACAGCAACTACAGGTTTCTTGGAGTAAATCTCCCTCAGCAGCAAGAAAGTACTCACTGAGTTCCCATATAGTTTTATATTTGTAAAGGGAGCAGCTTGCACTAAGTTGTGAGAGCGCAACGTTCATCTCAATTTACCCAATGTTTCATTCAGGAAATTATTTCTCTTTTGGCAGTTAGCAGTGCCAGATAGATACACAACTGATGATGAAGGTCATTTGCTGAAAGTTATTCGAGAAAGATGCTAGTTTCTTGTCTGCCATGAATGAAATTAGGTAATTTTGTACAGCAGGCAGAATTTCTGGACAGAAAGAAAGAATTTCTCTTTTCGGGAAGGGGGTTCTTTATATTTACAATTGCAGACCAAAAACGTAGTTGAACCAGGTTTTACAAATTTAAATACAAGCACAGGTAGTAAATTAACATTTATTAGCCTAAGCATTAAAGATTTCAATCTTCATTAATGTTGATTCGTTTTGATAAAGCACCTTCTGCACCTGAGTTACACTTCTTTCTTGCCAAGTATAAGAGAAAGTTTCACACAGATACCAAGTGATCATTACCAAAATTAGCAAAATTTTTGTAACTCTAGGTTCACATAAAACTGCAGTCGTATTTCTGGGAACTTTTCAAAATGATTCTAGTTACTTCAGTTAAAGGCTGGTTCGAAAATCCATCTTATCTATAGTCCAATAAGGAAGTACGAAAAAACTAAGCATAGGTAATTCCAACTAAGTTTAATATACTAAGTGGCACACTGCAACTGTTGCAAGAAGATAAGTGTCTTCCCACTCAGTCACAGAGACTCTGAAAAATAGACATTGTATTTAATTAAGCTTCATTTTCTCTAACGGTATGCTCTTCACAGATACTTAACAGGAAGCTTTTGTTGCAAATCGCAAAGGACACAATACACAGAAGAGCAGAATATATGTTCTTTGATAGATACAAAAGACTTCCACTTGCAATCAAGCAGGAGTACTACACTATTACAATTATTTTTTTAATGAAGAGAAAAATGCTGTGACACGTTTTGAAGTAGTCCATTATAGCTGCTAGATACACTGTGTCTCAGATGACAACATTTCCCTGCACAAGGTGCACGACTGACAAGGCACCTGGGAACTCAGAACCTGCATGGAGACTGCACAGGTCCACACAAGCAGAGCAACCCAGAGAGGAACTGTCACAGCAGACCGCAACACCACTGGGCATCTATATTTACTCAGACTTCTGGCAATTCAATTTTCTCAGCTTCCACACACATTTTTTTGTTTCCAACACACACAAATGGTGCTGGCTTCACGTGGCTGTGTACAACTAGTTTTTATACAGCTATGACCCCTATCCCAAACAGGGTCACAGCTGTTCATTCTCTGCCTCATCCAGCACATAAGCAGAAAAAGCAGAGTGAGCACTTTTGATCACAGAGCAAACCTATTTCAGTCATGATGAAAACAATCTGGTTTTCACTTGTTTCAGCAGGCTACTGTAGATTATTGTCCTAACAGATAAAGAACAGAGTATAACAGAAAGGACCCGTGGATTCATTTGGTCTCAATTTACAGTTATACACTATCCTTTGCTCTGAATGGATTGCACTGCTATAAGCTAACTCATAATCACAAAAAAAATACCACAGAGATCTATTTTCCATTGCTTGTATTTCTGTGGAACCACTGCAGTAGCAATATTATCCCACAGGAAAAAAAAGATCCAGAGATTAGTAATATACCTCAGAAGAAAGCAGATTTCTAAGTAAACACTGCTGTGATTCAGCAGCAACCACTTGTTGAGAAGATCACTCATATGCTATTACTGTAAAACAGGAAAATATCTTTTGAGCCTGTGTAATGCCTTTAATTTCCCATTGACTAAAACAAAACCTATCAAATTTCCCAACCACTAGATGCAACAAAAAATTAAGGAAACCAGTGATTTATAATTGGTCCTGGACTAGCCCATTCCAAAACTCATACTTTAGACAGTTTAGAAAATTTAGCATTATAATATTGGATATGTATTCCATATAACACATCTACTTTTTCACATAAATATACTCTTAAATATCCCTTTTAACAATGCGCTATCAGCAATATTCGAGGTTAACTTCAGAGTTTAAAAAAATGCATATTTGACATGTAAAAACACTTTTTTTCACATTCAGTGATCCGATATTCAGAAAGAAATCTGAAGTCAGTAGGTAACTATAGGCTAACTCTATAGGGTTGGCATTTTAGTCCAACAGAAGGAAAGAAGTATAGAATTTGTGGTACACCAACTTGTCTTGTTATTTATTTCTGAATTCCTATTGTTTAAATACAGAAAGCTAACTTAGAACGTTCTATTCTATTTTCCACCTGGATTTTAAGAATAATTTTCTCTTTCACTTCAACTCCTGACAACTCATTCTGTAATTAACAACTAAATCTAGCTTGCACTGTGCTTTTTACTTTGCTGAATTGACAGCTTCCAAATCAGCTCTGCAGGGTAGCTGGCAGCTCCAGGGAAGAGAATATAGACAAATTAAAAATTAACAGAATAAGCAAAAGAAGTAAACAAATAAGGTGGAAGAAATAGAGGGGTATGGATAGGAAGAGCTTAGGATAATAGAAAACAAGCTGTTAAATCAAATTACATGGCTACTAGTTTCACCCTCCTTCACAGTACAGAACAGAAGGCACTTCCTGGTGCAGATGTCCTGAAGTGAGCTAGAAATCAGTGATAAAGCACCCTCTTCCATAGAAGTTATAAATTCCTTTCATCCCCAAAATAGCTACATTACTATTTACATAAATGCTTTGAGTAGTAAAGTGCAACTTTGAAAGAAGCAGCTTGGCGCATATTTTGNTGAGGTGGGGACTGGAAAACTTGAATGCCATGAACTACAGCAGCTAATTTCAATTTCAACTAGATCCTAGCTCTCACTAAAATACAAAGTGACAAAACAATTCAGCGCTACTGTGACACAATGAGACNGAGAACGTTAAAATGGCTGCAGTACCCTAGCAGTAAAAGTCAATTAAATCTAATGAAATATTTTTGAGGGAAAAAAGAAAGATCTCTGAGGGTAAAAAGTTTCATTGGTAAACCCTCAACTAACCTAAATGAGGAAGAAAGGAGCTGACAAGTTCCTTTTGTTCGGTATTTCACTCTTTACAGCAACCTGCCACGCACCACTGAATGGTTTCACACTCTGCCTCCTGCTAGGGGAATCTTAGTGCCCAAGGCTAGCAAGCTGCCTGGAGCAAGACACCACAACGTAACTCATTTCAGTCTTTCTTCTTGATATCATCTTATTAGATACTGTAGTTGAATATTTATTGAAGATTTAGTATTCAGATATTCAATATTTGAAAAAAGTCTGTGTTTACACTTGCTTTCTTTGATATGAATAGCAGTGTGCTTCAGGCAAAGCAATGGGAGTTAGCAGTGGTGCCCACCCAGACCTGAGGTGTGGTAGAAGCCCCATCCAAGAAAGGGAAAAACCAACCATTTCCAGCTCTCCCTGAAGTTCACAGGGCCAAACATTCTATTCTTATTTACACTGTCCATATGCACAGCATCCATGTATCATAAGTTTTTTTAAACACAAAGCTTTCACAGAAAAGACAAAGTTTTTTTAAAAATATTTAGTTTTCAAAAAAACTCGCCTATTTTACCCAGACTAACCTCCTCATTTCAAGTATTTCAGTATCACTACTTACATAAAATAACAAAAGAGTTAACATCTAAAACAGACATTTCTTTTGTTTGCAAAAGTTTTGGAAACCAACAAACCATAATATAACTTGAAAGAATATCATTTATTTGGTGAAAGCACAACAAAACTGGTAAGTAACTCTTAACAGCAAGTTTATTAAAAACACATTTCCTTTAGTTGTCCTTAATGTATACTAATAACTCACTTGATTGATCCTGTCTTCAATACCAATGACCATTGAATTGAAGCTAGAAGGTGGACATAAGGTACATGTCAGCACATGCTTCATTCAAGAAGCTGAGTCAGCAAAGCGTAGAGATATGACAGTATCAGCATTACTAAGGCATCTGCACAGGTCTTCCCATGAAGTTACAGGTATGGTCTATCTTTATGGTCTGTGTGTAGATTCTACGGACAATCGCATTGGCATGACTTGGGTGACAAGCTGATTTTAGGTTTGGTTGAGAATTTTTAAATGAATAGTGGAAAAATTGCAAGAAGCACAGTAAGGGAAACTGCAAATATAAGACAAAACATTGATGCCAGAGTAGTCTGTGAAACTTTGACCTTATTTGTTAAACATCTACCTAGTTCTGTTATTATTATACTGTACCAGCAACTTAAATTTAACTATCAGATTTTAAATAGCATCTGGAATGCAATTGTGTGGCTTATATGTTAGCAACAAGAGGTGAATTTGTTTGATAGTCTTAACTTGTCCTTTTGAGATATTATGAGGACAGCATGCTGCAACAACAACAACAAAAAAATAGAGTGCCCCAGTAGTTTTTAACTAAAGGACCAAAATTCTCATTTTGAAGTTGAAGAGATTAACAGATCACCATTAATACATAATCATAACACAAGTACATGATCATCAATATTATACTGAATAGCCCCAACTCCATATAAAATGGTTATCTAAGAATGAATATTTTATTCTACTTATGCCAGGCAATTTCTCTCTATAAGCAAACCCATGCAAAGTTCGACAACCTACTTAGCTTCAAGAAACCCCATGGACTACTACACCCTTAGTGATCCTTCAGTGAAAAATTGATGTGCACCTAGTAAAACCAAAGTTTCCAAAACCGAGCACTGACTGGGATGTTTAGAGATTTTCCTCCCCCACTTCTGACAATTACAGAAAGTCTTTCTATGACGTAAATCAAACAGCATCATCCTGGCTGCTCTAGTCAAATCCTAGCCACACCAAGACAGGACGGATTCAGGAAGTCTTCAGATCAGCAAGATACAGCAACAGAACACATCTACGGATCAAAAGAGGGGCCAGTGGATAAGACAGACACACACAAAATCTGCACACAAGACAACTTGCAGCTATACAGGAATGAATACTGGCTCAAAAAGATCCAGCTGGTGAAAAAGCTAGGTCATGACACAGCTTTTGTCATGGAATCCAGACCAAAACAAAGTTTTTTGCCTGAATTCTAATCCTACTTCATGAGAGAGAGTACCAACAAAACCTTAACTGTTCTCTTTACTGGTGGTGGTTTCAGTTTTGCATCAGCTTTGAGGAGGCAAGTTAAGATCTAGCACAAGCTAAGCGAGAAGCTGTGGTGACGTGTTTCACTGTAGCATGTACTGAACCTCAGACAAAAATCACTGAAATTAACCTTGTCAGCCAAGTGTGCTCCATGGTTCACAAACAATGCCAGGGACTTCAGGGCACAGACCTAAAAGTCCAACCATCTTGAAACTTGGTGTGGAATAATACAACCTGCCTTCCAGATAAGCGTGACTATATCACTTAAGCCATCCCCTGCAACATCAATGGCCTCCACTGCCAATATACCAGAGCCCTTAAATTGCATCTGAAATTACATATTAAATTAAAGGAGAAGTACACATCTGCTGTGCTAACGTATACAATGCGTCTCATGAGAAAGATCTGATTTGTTGTTTGAATCTTCTATAGCCCAGTTTTCAAACCATGGAAAGCACCTTCCAGCAGTACGATTCGTCATCTACCTGTGGTTTGTGTCTCCAGAAGGCTAAGAAAAAGGACTTTCTCTACTGCATACCATGGTACCTTAATGAGAACTGCAGTTGAGGGAATCTTAGGCAGAGAGCTAAATAGGAATAATGATTGTGGGGTGCTGGATTACTTGAACAGTTACATTAACAATGCTTAGCTGACAAACCCACACTAATTGTCACATCAGATATTACATTTATTAATTATCTACTCAAGCAAGAGCGAAGCTCCTGTGGAAAACAACCTAAGGACCTTGGAAACACCTAGTATTCAGACAAATTACGTAAGTGCCCCTTGTGGTAAAGGCAGTGCTTTTAGCCAGCAATACTGAATGCAATGCTGGAAGCTTTGTGAGTCTTCTCTGCCCTTTCTTATCCCTTACACTAATTAATCTCAGTGGGATTTTGTGAAACCATGAGAATAGTAACTGTAAGATAACATCTAACAGTCAGACATTTCTAAACTGGTATGGGTTACTTTGCCAGCCACTGCCATTTCAGAAATCCCTATCTCATTAAGAAACCATTAATGCAAAACAAGGACATCAGGATGTCACACCACAGTAACCAAGCATCTTGAGCTGGACAGGGTGACACTGTGTAGGGGGGGGGAGAATTCTTTGGGGATTTTTTGGCAAGTCTGCTTTCAAGGAGGTGTTCCATGTTTCTTTTCAAAGCAGGGCTAGTGAAAAAGGGATTGAGTATTACAGTTGTACTACTGCATGACTGCAGAACAGAAGAGGAAGAGACAGAGTTAGGCTGAACTTCAGAAAAGACCTGAACTATTGTAGGTTAGGAAGATAGATAAGGGCAGGATTTATTCTGGGATTTTTGTCTTCCTTGCCTTCCTCATTAAACTAATTTCATTTATCTTTATTCCAGATGTCACAAAATATCTTTTTTTGTAAACATGCAAAAAATTTATATAAGCAATTACACAGAACTTTCAGAATTATGATGATGGATGGGCACATAATTGCAAGGGAGTTTGTTTTTTAACTGACATAATTTCCAAATACAGTATTTTTTTAAAATTTTTCTTGTAGTTACTGTTATTAGAGCCATTAGCTCATTTTCAGGAGAAATCTCATGACCACAGCCAGGGAAAGAACTAGCTAGGCAATCACTTTCCATTATTTACAAACAACATCAGTGCATAAACCTAAATTTATTATTATTTATATAAAAAGAAATATTGTGTTTCCTTCTAGCTGTTTTGGAGCTCACTAAGCCAAATGTTAATCTTTTCATCAAAATCACTGCTATAAGTTGAAGTGACTTNTCACAGTATTCTTGTTGCTTCAGAACNGACATTGGATCATATAAGTTCAGCCCCATAAAACATGGTGAAGTCACACCTGCAGCAGTAAAAAAAGGATAAAAATCTGAAAGCTGGTGCAAAAACCTAAAGGGGAAGAAATCTGAAAGAAGCTGGTGCAAAACACAGGGGATAGTTTTCAATGAATTGCATAAGATCATCACTTTTTCCAGTCTCCTCATCTTCCATTTTGACACTGGAGAACACTGTATAGATGCAAATCATACGTAAATACAGTAAGAGAGTCTCAGGAGTCTATAAGTAACAGTACAATAGTGGACAGAAAAGCAGACTAGAGTGGAATTCTCCTCAGGCATAATCTCAGTTTTACCAGCGTTTTAAACTGAAATGTAAATTATCAGTTTAGAGGCCATAATAAATGCTAATCAATGTTTTTTGATCCTGATACAGGTTTATCATGACATCAGTATCTCAGCACAGATTGACAAATATGGCTGAAACTGAATGTAATATCTATTAACAAAGCTCTGCAAAGTCAGTTTTAAACAGTGAAACAAGAAACATCCCAGTGAGTTTAACTAAGGAGTCAAAATAGGTACTCTATACAGCATGATTTTGATTTCATTTCAAGCCAAAGTGGCTGTTTCAGGCACTGATAAAACATTTTAGTTGGTTGGCAAGCATTTAAGTAATACATACTGTTTACTTACATTTGTAATATACTAGAACCCTTTGCACTACAACGTTCAAAGAGAGACATATATATCTATATTTAAATCAGAACTGGCAAAGTACTGCAAGATTGAGCTTTTGATTTTTTTGAAAGCATTGCACTCCACCAACTCTGCCTAGGTAGCTTTGCCAATGCTGACAGGCAGAATTGATGGCACCTGTCCCAAACCTAACCAACAACTGTTTATTTTGTGAAACCAAAATGGTGAATTTCAGAGTTTGAAGTGTTAAATATCTGTGAAGCTCTGGATTTATGTTTAAGTGCTTCCTCTGTCCTTTCATTATTGTGGATTTGCAGTTGACCAGAAAAGTAAGGTTGTCAGTTTAGGGGGAATGTCAGACTTTTAATGAAACACCAACCTTCAACTCTTTGTACTGCCAGCTACTAGTTGTAACATAAGTCTAGTAAGAAGATAGCAATATTTTCCAGCAGCTTTTTTTCACTGTTACGAAGTGACTTCTACATGACTTTTTAAAAGCAAAGAAACAAATACTAACCACTCTATGGGTAAAAAAACAGTACTATGTTCTTGAGCTTAAATATGTCAACTACACTGAAAGAAAAGAAAAAACAGTATCTGTTTGTATATTCATTCCCATCTTGTGTTTAAAGGAAGGCAACTGAAATGAATTCTTGAACCATGTCTGAAACCGTATTTTCATATTGTTTTTTCTGCATTGCAGTGCTGAAGTTACAAGTTGTGTCTTATATGTCATACTTTTGTATCACTTAAGATTGACATTTGGAAGATCTAGACACACGAATTTATAAATAAGCCAGCAGTGGCCAACAGATTTGAGAAGTAACAAAATATGCACAGTAAGCTCCAAATTCTTATTTCTTGAATGTCATACCAGCATTAGGTCACAGGAAATAATTCTGAGACTAACTGATTAAAACTTATGCTAATAGGAGTAAAATTTTGGGTTAAAATTTAGAAAATAACACATTATGGCAAGTTTGACAGGAACACTACTTCTCCTTCAGAGTAATTTCTGAATGTAATAAAGTTTTCCATTAGCATTCCAAGACTTCACTAACACAGTGTAATTTACTGACTCCTTTCAGAAGCAGTTGATGTGGGAGGAAAGGATCTAGTATTATCCTCTGCAAAACCCTCTTCATTTTAATTTCAAAGACTGATTAGGTTTCTGGGAAGATTAATTCCAAGGCTGGTTGCCCCCCCCCGCTATTCTACCTGCCTTTATCACTTCACTCCCATGGACAATGAAAGGTCACTTTAGTTCAAAGCAAAAGCTGAGTTACACATGACAAGCCAATGACAACTTTAACAGTGCTTTGCAATAGTTACAGTAATAGGTAAGCGAATTAATGTAAATCTTAAGTACAACACAACTGATTTCTAAATAGCCAGTAAAGCCAAATCCTAGTTTCCTGATTAAATTCCTTCCCTTAAATCACTTGTGAAAAAAAAACATTGCAGTACTAGTCCAAGTATCACCACTTTTTTGTGTATCAAAACCTTTAAAAAATTGAGCATGTTCAGTAGTCTGGTTTAGGACAGAACAGCACAGGCAACATTGTCATGGGTGCCTGCTGTGGACCAACTATAAAAACAATGCAGATGAGGCCTTCAAGCAAGTGGAAGATTCCCAACATTTGCAGGCCCTGGCCCTCAAGGAGGCCACCTGAATCCCTGCTCGAGGGACAACACAGCAGGACACATGCCTGCCTTGGAGGACTGAGTAACAGCTTCCTGACACAGTGATAGGGGAGCTGATGAGTCCATGTGCTCAACGCATCTAGTACTGCATGGGAGCAATAAAAAAGGTAGAACCAGACTAAACTATGTCCAGTTAAAGGACAAGGGTCAATGGACACAGCTGAAGAAACTGAAATGCCATCTGATCATTATACTAAACCCTCCTTTTGATTGCAAGGGTGATCAAACATTAGACCAGATGACCAGTTCACATCCTTGGAGTTATTCAAAGCCTGAGGAGACACAGCCTTGATCAACCTGCTCTAGCTGACCCACTTTGGTTATGGGGATTGAATTAGTTGTCTCCAGAGGCACCTTCCATCCTCCATGGTTCTATGAGCAACCCAATTGCTTTTTTTTCTGGTTGATTGATTGGACAGTCATCTTTCAACTATTGGAGTGTATACCTAATTATGAGTCTAGGACCTAGTGTTTTCACTACTGATATTAGCTATATAATTGTCTATGTCATACAAACTTAGTGATTCCCATAACAATTTATCATGCACTTTTTTCACTTATCCTCTTAATCTCAGTAATGGTTAATACTGGAGCAACACATAAAATAAAAGATAAATGGTTACTTTCTTCACAAGCTATCAAGTAGTAGACAAATGCTGCCTACAGGCATCTCATTCCTCCAGACATGCTACAACATCACTTGCAATTGCACCATGCTAATAACAGAGCTGAGCTCTTGTGGGCCTTGTTTCTCTCTCAGGATAGGCTCTTAGAAGTAGATCTGCTTTCAATACATCTATGTATTATTCTGAGTTGGTCCCTCCCCAGCACTAATGATTATGACCTGATCACCTGAAGGGTCCTTAACAGCATGACAGGCTAGGCTGAGTTCAGGTGCCACAAAAATAGCTAGGAAGGCAAACTTAACTGCACCCTAAGACATCAACATCAATAGATGAACTATGTAGCCAGAGTAAGTGTGTCCAAGCATTGAATCTGACTGGAAGCCAAGAGAATATTTCACTTGAGTTAATTCATAAGCTTCAGAGAGCTTTAGAGCCTATGGAAGGGCCACAACCAGCCTCCAATTACAGCAAAATGGCCCAAGATGAACACAAATAGCTATTATTAAGAAATCATATTTTTATAACTCAGCCATTGAGAACTTGCATATTACGACTGCTCTTTGCAATACATTTCAGTAAGTTCTTTGATTTGTTCTCACTCACCAAGGGCTGCAGAAAGTCAGAAATTCAGGGACAGATCCAGCACACTTTCACTAATTCAGTTAGTACATTAATTCCAATGGTATGCTGTCATCTATAATGGTCTAAGTTGGCACAGAATTATGCATGTTGATTTGCCCCCAGAGAGCTAGGTAAGATTGTTTCCTCCATAGGTTAGATGCTTTAGGGCGTTTCCTCCAATCTTCCTGTAAAAGACAAAAATAATCTGTTCTATACCTTGAAAGTAAAAGCCATTTGTCAGCCATTGCGAACTATTAACTCATTAGTGCAGGAAAACACATGAGTATAGCTAAATTTACCCTGAAACCAGCTTGTGCACAATTCACAAAAGATTTGAAAAATAGAATCTGATTCCCACCCAATAAATGAAAATGCAGACCTATTGCTTCCAAAATAGAAAGACAACTCCAATAATACTTAACTTCCCCAAAGCTTTTTTGTCTCCCATTGAAACACACAAAGTTCAATGAAAGCTTAAAAGAAGTTGCAAGAGGAAAGACTCCATGCTAAATAGAAAATGCTGGACTCAAACATGACTTTTGTCAACAGATCCAGGATTTGATTTAACTTTCATAAATACATTAGTTTCTAGTCATGAGATTCAAAGCCATCTTTAATAAATGCAGTAAAGTTTTACAAACAAAGGGAAAACATTAATTAGCCAACACATGTGAATCAGTCCTCCATATATTAGTATCTTTTAACAAAAGATATGAAGGAACAGCCAGTCTATCAGCATTGATGGACTGGGAGTTATCTACATTTCAAATGAAACCAAGTGAACATGAGCCTAGAACACACTAAAATTCTTTTTCTCAGAGGCACAACAAGCAGTTGAACACTTGTTTTGAACTTTGTTATTAGCTAACTGATTCTGAAAGTCCCACAGGGCTCACGTAACCTTGATGATCACATCCAGGCACTAGCAGAACAGAAGGTGGATGCAAAGCTAACTCAATTTGCACTACACTTGCTTTAATTCACTTCAGCAGGTGGCAGACTTGTTGGCTGGCAAAAGAAAGTAAC
>Ga0065711_1007898_pt1 | contig 21775 bp, 25 predicted proteins | sample Hoacrofraction12_FD_59098 | JGI IMG/M metagenome (GOLD analysis project Ga0065711, IMG submission 59098) | Hoatzin crop microbial communities from Cojedes, Venezuela - Epithelial fraction 12 v2 (version 2) | ecosystem: Host-associated > Birds > Digestive system > Esophagus > Crop | place... | reverse complement strand
CCAGGACGCCCAGGTCCCTCTCCACAGAGCTGCTCTCCAGCAGGTCCACCCCAAGCCTGTACTGGTGCATGAGGTTGTTCCTCCCCAGGTGCAGGACCCTGCATTTGGCTTTGTTGAACCTCATCAGGTTAGGAAGGTAAACTAGGATCGCAAGCAGGGCCGTGGGGCTGCTCTAGCCAGGTGTATGTGTCATGGCAGAGAAGGGAGATTTCAAGAAAAGCACTGTGGTTATCTAAAGAAGTGCTAACGTGGCTGCCTGGATGGGTTGGAAGACGGCACAGAGGCTCAGAATCTCCCCAGATCCCTTTCGGCTGCGCCTAAGGAGCTGTCTGGAGGGTGCTGTTTGGCTGCCCATAGCTCCTTATTTAACTGGTGCAGATCTTGGGTACCTGCTGAAAATGATTCAGCTCAGTCCACTGACTGTAGAGATTGGTTGAGTGATTATGCTTCGAGTTTGGGCACCATATCCAACCCTCAAGGGCTTAATAAAAATTCATGAAAAGAAGCATCTCTTGCCTTTAAGGGCTATGGAAGTTCTTAACTGGGATCCCACTAGGAAATGTATAATCAGAGCATGGAAGATCAGCTGTAAGTCTCCTGGTGCTTCCATGGCAGACAAGGAGATAAATCCCTTTCTTTGGAGAGCATTCAAAATCAACCTTTGGATTGTTGTTGAATCTAAAAAGTCACAGGCACGACGCTATGTAGATAATCTGTAAGAAACAAATCAAGCCAGCTAGAGCAAATCTTTTACGAAGTACGTGGTTGAGGAAGAATTCCTTTGAGCTTAGTTACACATTAGCACCTAGAACTTATTTCTCTCAAAATTAAGTTTGTAAACTGAATGGACCATAAAAGATCTGCAAGGCTTTGTTACGAATTCCACTCGCCTCTCAGATATTGTTAAAGTATTTTGGAGTAATTCAAAATAATCCCCAATAGTAACAGAGCATAAAAGGATATACAGCAACTATTGAAATGATTTATGGGTTTAGTTAAACACTTCTATGTGCTGCTATATGTGCCCCAGTGATAAATTTTTTGAAGAAAACCACACTGACTTCATAATATTAAACCCCTGAGCGATAAATTATGTGTTGCTTTACCTCCATTCCCTTCCTGTTTGGAATGTAGAAAGATTTCTCTGAATAGCCGTTATTGTCATTATTGTCTAAGGAAGAAGGTAGGCAGTGTTATGTCATGCTCAAAGCGTTCCATAGGCTTTGAGTGACAGCTTTTCACAACAGCATTGTGAGATTTATCCTAATGAGATCCACGAATGTGGCTGCAAGGGCATCTCGGTGGCGAAGGAGCAATTATAGTAGGAGAGAACTGAGGGGAGAGGAGGAGGAAAGGCCTCTTGCTTGCTGGATAACACTATCATGGTTCCCTGTTTATAATGAATGAGAAGAAGTCTTAACCCCGCTTTTTGTGCTCTGCCTAAGTGTGATGAATCAGTGTGCAGCACAAATTAATTGGCGTAGTAGTTTATTGACTCTCCCAGATGTTGTGCTCATTTATCTTTTTAATGCTTCCCACTGTGAGATAACATTAAGCTGTTATGAGTCATAGTGCAAAATGTGTAAGAGGAGGAAAGACTGTGCCAGCAAAGGTACAGCATTTTCTCTCTCCTGAAGAATTTTTGAGGTGCATTTATTTTGCATCTAGATGCTTTGCTTGAGGAAGAAGTATGACAAATATGAGGGAAATCTGTTGAATCAACTGTAGCAGAGGGAAGCTATACCCAGAGAATGATTTCTACTGCGAAAGCGGCCCGGAGGAGTCAGTTAACAACGAAGGAGGAAGGAGCATTGTTCCAGCGGGAGGAAACCAGATGATTTACAAAAGTTCTTGGGACAGTTAAGAAGAATAGGAAGAGTAAAAACCTGGCATTGTTACGATTTCAGCTTCTATAAGTAGAACAATTTAAGATACATACAAACACTTTGTTGCAGGGGGATAGATAGCTTTTCAAATCTGTTGCAAATTCAAAACAGGGATTAGGTAAATTCATGAAGAGATACTAAAAGGAATGGATTGGGGTATACTCTCCAGCAACCCTAGTCTTGTGTTTGAGGGTGCTGGAGGAATAGTAGAGGAGTGGACCACACAGAGGTCAGACTTGCAAGCTGTCTCCAAATAGCACCTCTTCCTGGCACCAGAGACACAGAGAAAACTTGGGTTAGATGGACATTGATCCGCCTCAGTGTTCCTTCTTGTGTTTTGAAGTGTAGTTTGCACTAAAGCACGAAGAATTGTTATCCTCTTTACTGCACGTTCAAAACCACAAGTGTTCTTCCAGTACAGAAGGCTGTCAGGAACTCTTGATGAAGAACTGACACTTTTTACACTGTGTTGGCAACCCCGTTGTTTCCATTTGGCTCTGTGCCTCCTGGGAATGAGATACTTGGACCAATATTAGAGTTGAGATTTCTACAAAGTAGCGCAGGATGGAGCATCCTCTCCATAGTGGATCAAACTCCTCTCAGCTTTTAGGGAGCAGACTATTGGAACTGAACTTAGATCTGCTGTAGGAATTGGGGGCTACGGGACTAATAGTTCTTCCCGCTGCTTCTGGTTTGCTCTAATTCCACAGAACTCAAAGGAACAGCTACATTCCATTCATGGAGAGGAAGAACCTGTCAGGCCCTCATCTTTTCTCCAGGCATCTTGTACAGTGCCTGAACAATCCTAGCCTTTTTATTAATCTTAAAGGCATGCCTGAATTCCTCCTGCAGAACCCAGACACATACATGGTTCAGATGAATGCTGAATTGCTATTTAATGTCGGGTTCTGCAGGTGGTATCTGTCGGAGGGGAATAGGGTCAGTGTGCATTGCTTTCTGATCTGTGACTACATATTGTCTGTATATTAAACTAGAATTCTGCCCCTCTACTCTCCTCTGGTGAGACCACACCTGGAGTCCTGTATCCAGCTCTGGAGCCCTCAGCACAGGAAAGACATGGAGCTGTGGGATTGGGTCCAGAGGAGGGCCGTGGAGATGATCCAAGGGCTGGAACACCTCTCCTATGAGGAAAAGCTGAGCGAGTTGGAGTTACTCAGCCTGGAGAAGAGAAAGCTTTGGGCAGACCTTATTGCAGCCTTCCAGTACTTAAAGAGGGCCTAGGAGAAAGATGGGGACAAACTTTTTAGCAGGGCCTGTTGCGATAGAACACAAGGGGTAGTGGTTTTGAACTAAAAGAGGGTGGATTTAGACTAGACAGAAGGAAGAAATTTCTTACAATGTGTGTGGTGAAACACTGGCACAGGTTGCCCAGAGAGGTGGTAAATGCCCCATCCCTGGAAACACTCAGGGTCAGGTTGGACGGGGCTCTGAGCAATCTGATCTGATTGAAGATGTCCCCGCTTACTGCAGGGGGGTAGGACTAGATGACCTTGTAAGGGTCCCTTCCAACCCTTCTATGATTCCGTAAGCTGATCAGGTGTTGTAAGAGAGGTGTGCAGGTAGGGAGAGAAGGAGAACAACTGGTTTCCTTGGAGCCAGAAATAGTTTTGTGTCTGCTTCATAGTAGTAGGTTTTTTTTGGTTATGTCTTTTTTTGTGGTAGCAAACTGATTTCCTCCTTGTGTATTACCTAGTAATTTGAAGACTTTGGCCTGAGATCCAGCAGCCAGAGCGTATTTGGGTTCTGTTTCTTGCTCTGCCACTCAAGTTATGTGACATTGAGAAGGTCTGAATTGTGGACTGTTTTCAAACCTGTAAATGCATGCAGTCCCATTGACTGAAATGAAAATTTTCCTCAGTGTATTTGACCTCTGTTTCTGCATTTATTTGCCTTCAAAATGAATGTTTAAAAGTCCCCATCTCTCAGGAGTTGGCTGGCCTGAAAAAAAAGGGAGGTTAGGTGTTGCGTGTTACAGATTGACTGGCAGTACTAATGCTGAGTATGTACGTCTCCGTGTAGAGTCGTCATGCAGGCTGGATTCTGGTCTGCCCAGTCCTGGTTTTGGTGGCTCAGGCAGCAGTCTTCAGCCTTGCTGCTGGAGAACACTGCTATGTGCTTGGATAGCTCTTTCTGTAAAGAAGGGTTTTCTGATCATTCAGAATGTTCTCCTTTTTGCAGTGTCATCCAGTGCTGGTTTTCTTTTGTGGTGTGTATATACTTCATAACCTAATATGCAGTAACTGCATTACATCCGTCCTCTCATTTAATCTTCATTTTTCCTTAGTTATACTTCACTGATTTTATTTTTCTCTTTCCTCATAAATCATGAATCGAAGTTTTTGCTTCTTCCTAAGGCCCCTTTAGCTTCCTTACGTTTTAGTGATGCCCAGGGTGCCTTTGGTTCATCTGTGTTTGGTGCTCCAGGTTCTCACTGGGGATGGTGTAAAAGAGAACTATTCCATCCTGTCCAGTAATTTCTCCCCCTCTTTAGTAAAGCAAATCAGATTGCCCTCCGTTGCCTTTTCTTATACTCCCCAGGCTGCTTTCTTCTTTGCTGCACTGAACTTGCTCGAATCGCCCATTGCTAGGTTGTCAGATAATTGCAGTGAGGCCGCCCCTTTTAATTACAACTCTTCTCTCCCCTATTTCAGCCAAGTTATTGAGCCATTTCTTTATATTGCCTGAGACATTTTTCTTTCTCCTTAGCTACGCTTCACTGTCTCACTGAAGACATTTGAGTGTTTTCAATGCCCTGTGCAGAGAGCACCTAAAGAAACAAAACATACCAACTTTTTGCATGTAACCTACATATTTCCATGATATTTCTCTGGTGAGCTGGGAGCTGGGCAGATGGAGGCAGAAACATCTTGCTTAGCAAAATTATTGTGTTGGATCGATCTAATGCCGTGCTGGATTGGGCTACATGCTGCTCCGTGACTGTGAGATGTGCCTTTATGTCCAGTTCTTGGTGGTAGTGGTGGAGTTCTGTTTGGTTTTGTTTGGATTTTTTCCCTGCTTAAGATAATAAATTTGGACTTGTGTGCTTTTTCTGGCTGTAACGCAGGCTGCCTGTGTGAACTTAAATATCACGTTTGCATCCTCATCTACGACATATTACTGGGAAAAATACTGTCCAGCTTCAGTAGTAGTTTGTCATGTGTTTGAAGGGACAGAAGCCTGTGTCTGAAATGCAGTTACACGTGTGTCAGCAGTGCGGGTCTGTATTGTTCATAAATGGCAAAAACCTCCTGTCAGGCTGCTGCCCTGCAGAGTCCTGAAAGCCAAAGTGTGGTTAGAAGAGACAGAATCTGGAAAGCATACAAGGGAGGTGGAATGGAGACCTGCCAAGGGACATTGCCAAAGGTGCAAAGGGTCACGGTTATAAGTAAAAATACAGCCTTTATGGGGGACAGATTAACGTTGATCTGGGAACCCCCTCTCGCTGACGCCGTGGATGTCTCAAAATCTGTGTGTACTGTTAGTGTACAAAACAACTGGAACGGAAGCCTGGAGGGGTGGGAGCTGTGGGTGTATGGTAAATACGAAGTCTGTGCTACTCTTTTTCACCTGTATCTCAGGAGCAGTAAATGATGGAGTAGATGTGTAAAAACTGCCAGTTCTGTATTATTGTGACCTAATTTCTGCTTCCACGTTCTGTTTTTTTCTTCACCAGTATTTCTGTATGAAGACCTCCGTGCTTTGATTTGGGAAGATACTAAAACACTCCAGGAAATCTCTGACCTTTCCAAGGGAGTGGTGCGTGTTTTTTGGAGATGGTGGTATCTACAGAGAATCTTCATGGATTCTAATGTTGGCACCAGTGCAAGCAGAGTGGCGGGAATGGGTTGGCTCTGGATGGTCTGCTTCTTTCATCTAGTCACCTCGCTAGAAGGTAAGAAAAGAATTTATGTAATACTACAATTTATCAAAGTTTTCTCTAGAGAAAAAAGAAGTGTGGTTGTCCTAGGTCGGGTAAGCATTGAGCATGTCTTCTGTTTGGTGGGTGATCACTATCTATCTCATGAGATGTAAAAAGGTATCAGTATTGTTTCTAGTGGGTCAGGCAAACCCTTTTATGAAGGATCATTAAAGAACATTTTACTAGCTATCTCAGAAGTGACAGAGTCAAAGAATAAACTTTTTGCCCCAGGAATAAGCTCCTTGTTTATGCTTCGTGTGTGTTTGATTGGTGTGTTCCTGTTCCTCCACCATGTTTGTTTTTTGAAACAAGCTCCTGATGTTTATGCTGTTCTACAAGGCAGCATTCAGTGGTTTGAAATGAGGAATTTTTGTCTCTGCCATCTGACCAACTTGCCTCATATAATAGACATGGAGAGAATGCTTTGCATTAACAAGAAGAGGCGATTTGTGTTGAGCCAGCAGAGGAGAGGAAAGAGCAGTATAGACAGGATAGAGAGAAGGTGGGCAGGGGAAAAGAGAGACCAAGAAAACAGGAGAAGAAAGAACAAATGATAGGAAAGAGGGTGATGAGAGCAGAAGATAAGAGCTATAGGACAGAGCTAGAGAGGGACAGAGGTATTGTAAGCCATCCTCTTGTTTGTTCCAAGAAAAATACTTGCAGCTAGGTGTGCTCAATGAACTGCACTATTTTGTGATGAATATTCATCTCTTGCGTATGTGAAAGGCTCTGAAGAAGGAGAGGAGGAAGAGAGGAATTCCGAGGGAGACAAGGAAGGAAAGACCTAGAGGGAGGGAAAGGAGAATAGTGTGAGATGTAAGAAAAAGAGAGTGGAGATTGCAAAGAAAAAATTACTGTTTTTTACTTACTAATAATGAAGAAGGAAGCTTGTTAAAGCATCCCTTCTCTTAATGGGAGGGGAACGGAGTGAGGGAATTCAGAGAGGAAATAGTTGGTGTAAGGTTATAATACACATTCTTAGATCTCTGCAACTCTGTTAATTGCTGATTTAAAAATGATTTTACGAAATATTGTGTTATTCCTTAGTGTAACTGGTAGAGGAACTGAGATGGAAAAGGGAGAGGAAATGTCCGTTCTCTACAAATATGAAGTAACTCAGTGATGCCTGCAGGAACTGACATTTTTGGAATTCAGTCATCACTCAGTGACTCAATTTTGGAATTCAGTGATCACTGTGAGTTGATAAAGATAAAAGAATTTAGAAAACACTGTGTGGTACAGCTTCACGGATCACATGGTTGAATTGCCTGGATTAAACAGGACAGTAAAATGCTGCTTGTGGAGTAAAGCAGGACAGTAAAATTCTGCTTGAAGTGGTAAAGGTGCCCATGAGCTGAATTTCAACTCTCAATTCAGAGTCAGAGGAGTCAGCATCTTGCATTGTGACTGTACTACATGGTCCTAGGGTTGTGCTCCAGAGCATCTTGCATCTCAGAGACAAGTATTTTTGTTGTGGTCAAAAGGCAGAAGGGGAACGAAAGTCTGATGATAACTATGTAGAAAACTTTGCTTTACTACAGAGTTATCCATAGGGAAGAAAAAAGGCTCATGGCCATTTTGTTGCCTCATTCTTACAGATGATAGAAACTTGAAATTCAGGTTTCAGATTGAAGTTGAAAAATATAGGGAATATCCAGTTCGGTCTTTAGTTTTTGTAAGGTTTCGTAAAAGTTTTAGATGATGTCTAAAATACATTTTGCCTTTAACTGAAGAGGATTGACTGAATGGGAAAAGTGGTCCAGGTAATTTTTCTTACAAGTGTTTCACAGGCATTGGAGTTAGATTTAAACACTCTGAATATGAATCACTTTTTTGTCTTAAACTAAGCTTTGTTTGAAAGTTTCTGACAAGACGTCCTGGTTTCAGTCACAGTATTGATCAAACCTTAATATGAATGGTTAAGAAAAGAAGGAGAAGCTGTAGAGAGGGGAAGAAAAGTAGCCAAAGGATTCAAACCATCTTTCTGTGCATTATGAAGAGAGGAAATACTTTTTATGCAGAATGCTTTCCAGATATAAGGAACGCAGTACCCTTTTACAGGACCTAATGGGACTTTAAACCCCTTCGTGACTCAGAAGTAAAGAAGTTCTTGTAAGCAACTGGTAATGTCTTTGTTGTTATTGTTGTTTTTAATACATAAAAAGGAATCATTAGGCTGAACGTACTGGATACAGATCTACTATTTGGACACACTGATTTCACGAGGAATGAGCATGTCAGTCCAGAATTTTCCAGACGCAATTTTTAGACTAGAAAAAAACCTGCATGGGAAGCAGGAGGGAAAGCTGTTTTGGAAACAGAAGACATTTCTAAAATTACTATTTCAGCTTTATAAGAGGAAACAAGATTACGCAAAAGTTTTCATTACGATTGCATTTCCCAGTGTTTATGGCTCTGCAAGGGTTTTGAGGTTTTAGTTTGGGGAGCATTATTTTTGAGCTACAAGCTGGATGAAAAAATAGATTTTTTCCTTTTTCTGAAAAATACTTAAAGAAATACACAGATATTTTATTTCTGTGTCTCTATATGTATGTAATTGATGTCTACAGTTTATCATTTAACATTTTTGTAGATTAACCTTTCTGACTGTAAAAGTTAGTGAAGCATACCATGTAAAAATGCCTGATGGGCTATGGTCAAAATAGCTGGGAGTAAGTCGTAACTTGCTAATGAAATAGCTCTCACTAGGGCACAGAGTTGATTTTTCTGTGGAATATTAGTTTTGGTTTGACTGACTTCTAAATGTTTACAGCTGTAAACACAAGCAGAGTTCATTTTGCAGAACTCATTATGTGTTCCAACGGAATGATGTGTTCAGCATGTGAGTGACTGCATTTATTTTACAACAAACTGTCCAGCCTGTAGAATGGCTGGACAGCCTTTCTAAATATCTTCCAGAAGATACATATAGAGAAGATAATTCTTCTGCTCTGGTAGAAACCTTTTGCATTAAAAGTGTCTCCTTGGCAAACGGGAACATGCAAGAAAAAGGTTGTAAGTTCAGGCATTCTTATTTCATTTTTCCCCATCTTTCCTATTAACTGGTTGTTAATGTAGTGATTGCTCAAATTGACTTGACTTTGAAGTGGGGGAAAACTATGCTTTCCTCAAAGGTAGTCTTCAGAGTAAAAAATACCATTGCCTTTGGTTTCGTTGTGTACAAAGAAAGGTTTAAATGGATATGATTTTACTTTGTGGGGGTGGGAGGAAGTTGAGTTACTTTTTACTTCAGTTGCTTGTGATTCACATTAGTTATTAAAATCCTAGCAAAGATTTTCTGTTCTGTTCTTCCTGCTTCTTTCCTGACACTTCCCTGCATGCCAAAATCTTTGCCGCAGCTTGGAGAGCCCAGGGCGGAGGAATCTCCTGTTGTAGACACTCAGAAGGTGAAAGGGACTGGGCTGGATGTGCAGCTGGTTTGTAAGAGGAGGAGTGTCTGGGTTATCGCGTTGCTCAGTCTCAGCAGCTCCTCCTGATTTTTTTTTTCTCCCGTGATAGATCACCATGTAGTCCCCCTGCTAGGACATGCCCGTTCCCAGGTATGTACCATAGCCCTGTGTGAAACTGCTCACAAGCTGCAGGCTAGCTCTCGCTGCTCAGAGGACAGTAGGACAGCAGAGGATGTTCATGCTGCAGCTAATGCTATTTATGTTCAAAGCTAATTAAAGCTTCAAAGAGAAGGAACAGCATTCTTGTAATATACGATATCTGGGACTTTCAGTATCTACTTCACTGAAACCTTGGAAGGCCCAAGCTCACTGTTTAATGTTTATGAAACAAAAAATAAGCAGGAAAGCATAGATAAACTTCAGAAATCACACTGTACTGTCATCAAAAGTATCCAGTTTGATGGCAGTGGCAGTTGGATAAGTTCTAGACTCAGTAGTGGGCATTTGCAAAATGAATCTCCTAAGCTGTGGAAGAATATATATTATATTGTATGACTAGGAAAGTTCTAGATAATAATTTAATTTGATTGCATACGCAAAGTTGAAACTAAGCATTTAATGTAATTTTTTTTTATTATTCCCTGATATCTGCATTTCGTGACATCAGCAGAGGAATTGTGCAACATGCTAACCCTGGCAGTTTCCCTAGAGCTTTAACAAAATAACAGAAGAGGTAGAGAGAAAAACACACAGTCATTCATAAAGCTTAAAAGCTGTGCTACCTTGCAAATAGCTGTGTATTTCCATATCCTAGACCATTTGGCTGTCATTTCTATCTTTCACAGATGGTACATAACTCCTCGTTGGGGTGTCAGAATCCCTCCATTTGGATGACAGCTTTGATGTTCTGATAGTGTCAGCATTTTGCTCTGACATAGCGAGTAGTTAAAAAATATTGTACTTCATGGAACTCACTAAATACATATCCCATTGGTTCCAAATAGCTTTTTTTAGCAATTGCATATGAGTACAGAAGTAATACAGGAACATTCATTGCAGGAATGACTTCACACTATAGATTTATCCAATAAAAAAATCAAACTCACTTGTCCTATATGGGTTGGTTTTGGATATATTCTCTTATACTAGAAGGCATATTTTATAACTCCATAGCTTGTTCTTTCACGTTAAGTCATAATGTAAGAAAGACATTTTTTGTTAAAAAATAACAGCAGTCTTTCTATTGAGTGGTTATGAACAAGTCAGACTCTTTGGCTGTTTTTGTTTGGTTCTTTACTTGTTTCATCAACTCATTCTTGAAAAATGAAATACTTGTCGCAGTTGCCTATGTCACTAGCCACTGATATATTACTTACTTCAACACAATAACTGTTCAATTTTGAAAGAAGTTCTAGCATATTTATGGCTTCACAAAGGTTTCACTGCATTCTGTCTCCAAGTGCTAGCCCACAGGTATAAATATATTTGTTCAGTTGCATGATAAAAGGCTTCTCTCTCCGCACTCAAAGGAGCACAGAAGAAAACTGAAAGGCAGGGGAACCCAAATAACCTGACAAAGAAATAAGCACCCTGACCCAGCTGCTCCCAGGGCTGTCAGAGGAGTGTGGTCAGCCCACTGGGTGGGAGCAGAACCCATTAATGTGAGTGCTGTGGTTGGACCCAGCAGGCAGCTAAGCACCACGCAGCTGTTCGCTCACCCCGTTCCTTTGCTCATGGCCGTGTGTTCATTCTGTGACTCTATGGTCTGGTCGTTCCTGGCACCAGCTTCTGATCCCACAGATAGAGAGAGTCTTTTGCTGTCATCTCAGGATCAGCTTTCTCCTCAGTGGCTGTAGCTTGCCTAGACTTGGGCTGTAGAATTCCCTCTTGCACCACAGGAGAAGTCAATGGCAGTGGTCTCTGGAACGCCTTGCAGATTGAGGAGGGTTACTGCCAGCAGGGTTATGGGACTTCTTATGGGATGTAGGGAAGGTCATCTGGGGCTTCTGCAAAACTTACTGTGGGTTGTTTAGGAGAGGAATTTTAGGTGGGGAAAGGGAGGGATCGAGGTGGTTTTGGGGAGGACCAAGTGTGAGAAAATAGAGACATAAGGGGCCAATCATGTATAAACAGGCTGCTGATCAGTATGCCTGTCAGGTCTTGACCTGCACCTGTACACCACAGCCTGTCCTATCTTCCTGCTAAATTAAATTTTTCACTGGTTGCATGGATGAGGGGGCTTTATTTTGTGTGTATGTGTGTGTATGTGCAGGAGTGTCAGTCTGCTCGAGGGTAGGAAAGATCTGCAGAGGAACCTGGACAGGCTGGATCGATGGGCCGAGGCCAACTGTATGAGGTTCAACAAGGCCAAGTGCTGGGTCATGTGCTTGGGTCACAACAACCCCATGCAGTGCTCCAGGCTTGGGGAGGAGTGGCTGGAAAGCTGCCCGGCAGAAAAAGACCTGGAGGTGCTGGTCGACAGCCGGCTGAACATGAGCCAGCAGTGTGCCCAGGTGGCCAAGAAGGCCAACGGCATCCTGGCTTGGATCAGGAATGGTGTGGCCAGCAGGAGTAGGGAGAGGTGATCATGCCCCTGTACTCGGCACTGGTGAGGCTGCTCCTCGAATACTGTGTTCAGTTTTGGGCCCCTCACTACAAGAAGGACATTGAGTTGCTGGAGCGTGTCCAGAAGTGCAACGAAGTTGGTGAAGGGTCTAGAGAACGAGTCTTAAGAAGAATGGCTGAGGGAACTGGGGTTGTTCAGTCTGGAGAAGAGGAGTCTGAGGGGAGACCTTCTTGCTCTCTACAACTACCTGAAAGGAGGGTGTAGTGAGGCAGATGTTGGTCTCTTCTCTTAAGTAGCTAGCGATAGGGTGAGAGGCAATGGCCTCAAGTTGTGTCAGGGGGGGCTTAGACTGGATATTAGGAAAAATTTCTTTACTGAAAGAGTGGTCAGACATTGGACCAGGCTGCCCAGGGAAGTGGTGGAGTCACCATCCCCGGAGGGGTTTGAAAAACATGTAGACGTGGCACTTTGGGACATGGTTTAGTAGGCATGGTGGTGTTGGGTTGATGGTTGGACTTGATGATCTTGGAGGTCTCTCCCAACCTTGGTGATTCTGTGATTCTGTGGTAGGGATACATAACGTATATGCCAGCAACTGGAGTTGAACCACAGGTCATAGGGGCCCATGTGTCGGTGCTGTCAGCAGCTGCAGACCCTGGAATGGATAAAAATAAAGTGCCAGGAATGGAAGTTGGACCACAGGTCATAGGATCTGCGCATCTGTGATGCCAGTAGCTGGAGTGAACAAGCTTGTATGAGTGAGTCTGTGATCTCTAGGAAACAGCAAGCCAGACTAGCCGGTTAGTGTAGGAAGTAGGTTGGGAAGCCACGGAGAGACCAGAGTCCGGGGGACGAATGAGACACCTGTTTGCGTGTATGTGTCTCTGTGAGCAAGACATCTGGAGGAGCTATCTACTGAGAAGATCAGGAGGTCCGGGCCAACTACTGGGGAGACCATAAATTCTGGGGGTCCTTTGGGAGTGCTGTCTGTGTGTTGTACATCTCTGTTTGCGTGACTGGTGAGTGTTTCTGTCTGTCTTGGTCTTCCTGGCTGGCTGGCTGCGTATGTGCAGTGCCTACGTGTGTTTGTGTGTGCATGTCCGGTGGGAATACCCGTGCAGCTTTGCTGTTGGTTGGACCTGGGGACATGGAGCAGCAGCAGCCTTGCTTATGTAAGGTTACTGGATTGGGCAAGCCCTGACAATATTTTTGCACAAGCCCAGAGAATGCTTTCTCTTTCCAGCCCTCCTAGAGAACGTTCACAGTCTTCCTACTTGTTCATGTTCAAGGCATGATCGTACGAGGCAAAATAAGCCCGGTAGTGTTTCAGTTCTTTTCAAGAAGTCTGTTAAGCCAGAGAGCTTTGCTGCTTGGGGCATTCAGGTGCATAGCAAAGCAAGCTCTCTGAGTGTTGCCTCTTACACTAGTGCCCTTTGCCTTGTCTGCCAATGTACATGTGCAGTTGGGTATATTCTGACTTCAGCTGGACAAGGCCTCGAGCAACCTGCTGCGATTTAGCCTGGCCTTGAGAGGGGTGTTGGTCAAGGTGACCTCCATACCTCCCTTCTAGCTTGTTTCATGGTGTGATTCTATGGGCTGGTCATTCTTAGCACCAGCTTCTAATCGCACAGGTAAAGGGATTCTTTCGCTGTCTTCTCAGGATCAGCTTTCTTCTCAGTGGCTGTAGTTTGCCTAGACTTGGGTCGTAGAACTCCCTCTTGCACCACTCCACTGTTAAGACACTAAGGACAAGCGTGCCTCAGTCCAGAAAGCTGTTAGGCTGTCTCTGCAATCCAGAAAGCTGTTAGGCCATCTCTGCCTTCATGACTGTTGTCCAAGGGTCAGTCATGCTGGGGTGAATTACCATCTTTGTGCATCAGGGGAACGTTTCGCCTGTGACACATGCATTAAAGTGTCTTGCTTGAACGTATATGCTAACCAAATCTGAAAATCATTAACGTGCCTAGTCTGAACAGCCTGATCTGTAGTAGCAACTTCCAACCTCTGCCCAGCTGATCTCAGCCTGATCTGTAGTAGCAACTTCCAACCTCTGCCCAGCTGATCTCAGCCTGATCTGTAGTAGCAACTTCCAACCTCTGCCCAGCTGATCTCGATGTTGACATTGTAGTATAGTGCACCCAAGAAAGAGATTGGCTTGTGGTCTAAGTATAAACTGTTACTAACAGAAGTCTTCAGGATTTTTTTTCACCCATTCTGGCATGCAAGAACAGAGGGCACTGAAATGAGAGTGTAGTTAATTCTGAATTTTGTTTTACAAAGCATGTAATGAGTCCATTTGATTCTACTATAACAGGTGAAGTGTTTTTTTAGTTCAGGGAAGAGAAATAAGGAGAATCTCTCTCCAGCTTTTTTTCTCTCCTTTGAACTAAAGTAACAGCCTTGGTAAGAAATTGGCATCTCATTCTCCAAAAATGTAAGATTAAAGCAAGAGTCAAAGAAGAATTGTCATCATTTCATGTGTTTAACAGCCTCGTGACTGCTCTGATGCCTTGATCATTCCTTGTTTTTAATCCAGAGTGGAGTATTGTTCAGCTGATGCTCTGAGATCACCTCAGTAAGTGTTGTCTCTAGCAGCAGCATGGACTGTCCTGGGCCTGGGTCTGATCTGATCTTGTGAGACCCTTGATCTTGAGCCAGATAGAAAGGGTGTAAGCCATTTTTCTTCCAGGTTCGTGAATTCAGCTGAACAGTTCATTGCTGTCTGCTCTGAAAAACAGCAGAATGCTGGTCTGGCCCAGCACAGTGAGGATGTGGGGTGCTACATCGGTACTAATAAAGTGGCAGAGTGGCTTATACCTGTACACTGGTATGTAGTCATTCATTCTGCTAAATTATTGGCACAGTCATGGGTTTGGCTCATGCCAGCTAACCTTCTCCTAAACAGTACCTGGGTGTAGGCCAGAAGTTAGGATGGACCAAGGACCATTCCCGAGAGATAGTTGGGATGCAACCGTGCACTTCTGTGGGGTTGGAGTTTATAGCCATGTGAACACGAGCCATACTGTGCCTGTTGTCATCAGAATTAGAGACCAATCTGACAGCTTATTAGATTTATGAGTGTACATACAGCTAGTGTGACTGGGGATCTGATTTAAGGTGTAGAGCCAGTAGGAGAGGGAGAAAAAGAAAAAAAATAGTGAGGGACTTTTGACCGTAGGTTGCTAAATGAGACTTATGCACGCAACATTCTTGTATACTTTTCTTATTTTTCTAATGCTTCCTGACTTAAAATATTCAGTGTGAGAGGGACAGTTCTGTCTGCTTCAGGCTGCCTGTATCTGCTCACCTGTGAAATATTCATGTGCTTGATAAAGATTACCTTGCTTACTGGTGAGAAGACGTCTGGAGAATATGCTTCCTGCTAGTTGTGGCAAAGCCAAGGCTGCTGAGCAAGGCTTCTCTGTTTTCTCTCTTCTCCTTTCCTTTCTCACTTTTTATCTGTCTTTCCATGCCAGATAATTAACTTTTCTCTATTTTACTTTCTCCTAGAGTTTCCATGGGATAGTTGCATTATACTTTGCTAAATGGGAGACTCAGACCTGATTAGAAAAAAAGTTCTTTCTTTGTTGAAAAATGACCTTGTATATTATTCCAGCATATCAAAGCCGTGTTTGGAAACCCAGTGGCAAAGTACTGACATCACAGAGCGCAACCCCTGCTCCAGACTGTGAAATTTAGACAGTAACGTGCATGGGGGAATGCCAAGTCCCTCTGCTGCCAGGACAGCCTGGGGTAAGACTATGTCTGAAGCAGGCATAGGCCTTTCACAGATGTTTTGCCCCTCAGAGGAGCCACCTGAGCTGGGCCGTCCTTGAGTACCGAGCTGCTCAGCATTTCCTGAGGTCTGTTAGGTGTTTTTAGTGAGGTTGTGCTTTAGCTGTAACCAGTAGCTCTTTCCAGTTCTGGCAAGCCAGCCCAGATATTTTGCACTGCTTTTGAAGCAAGGAACTGCATCGGCTCCTAAGGAAGGTCTAAAAAATATATGCTCTCCTATAGCAATAGAGGGAACATCAGTTCAGGGTCACCGATGAAGCCTGAGGTCTGGATAAACTTGTTCACTTGACCATGTCTGCGTTAGGTTGAGTCGAGTCTTTCCTTCCTGCTGGTGAACGTGAAGTGAATCCCCAGGAGCATTGATAGGGACAGTGAAGTCAGCAGTCCATAATGGGGAAATAGAAACTATTGAGGATCTCTCCTGTGTAAAACATGGGAAAATCACATCGTTAAACCTTTTCAAGGGGAATAATGAATCCTGTTTGTCAAGAAGATGAATGTTGCTGTTGGGGTTTGTGTTTTTCTGTTTGCTTTTGGGTTGTTTTTTTTAAACAAAGCAACAAGGTAGAAAAATGAAAATTAAAATAAGCAAAAAAAAAGAGATGGACTTCCTAAAATTTTAGAAAAAGCAGACAGTTGTACAGTATGTATCAACACAGGTAAATACCTGTTTAACAGAGTCTTTTTCTTCCCCTATGTCCTCACTATAAAAGCACACAGCAAAGCACACATGCGTGCCAGTAACTTCCAGGGTCACCTCGGACCCTGACATTCACTTCTGCAGAATACTCTGTGTATAGCTAGCACTGTCACAATCTCTTCTGTATTTCTTTGTACCTAAACAGAGAATAAGATCTCCAAGAGCAGTCAAGTCTAGTGCCTGTCTCCAGTGGTAGATTCAGTAACAACTGAAATGCAGACTGGTTGGGGGAATAAGCTAGGCCTAAGCTAGGCCTGGGAAGTGCTGTATGTACTCTGCTCCTGAGTGGTATAATGCAAGAGACTAGATAATACTGATTTTCTGATGAAACTAGAACTCCTACACAGGCTTGCAGCCTCATGCGCAGCTCCAGAACAAAGTGAATCCGTTACAGGATCAACTGGGTCGTCATCCCAAACTCCCACAGAAATTTGGTTCCAGAGCTGGGAACGGACGTCTCTCAGCCTTGCGTCCACGTTTACACCTGCAAATAAAACGGGCAGACATGGCGTGCATTCATACAACTTATCTCTCTGTCCCACCCTTTCCTTTCCAAAAAGAGGGTGGCCTCATTGGTACTGCTCGTTGTGATAGCTTTGCTCCATGCTGTCCGTGTGCTTACACTTTGCCTGGGAAACTTTTTGTCTGGCCAGAATATTGCCAAGCAACTTGCTAACCGTGAGTTAGCATGATCATGTGCCCAGTGCCTCTGCCCCTGTTGTGGCCCTGCTTGATTCACTAATATAGATGTAGCCTGTCATATTTGATCTCATAACATGTATTTATATTCTGGGTGTGTAGAAGCCCTCTACAAGACATGTTTTAGGGTTTTTTTTGCAATCTTGTGAGAGAAAGATAAGATTTTAGCCTGACTTGGAAAAGCACAAAATACTTTTTCTTTGTTTAATTTTTTTTAAATATAAACAGAAATACTTCTGGATACAACTGGAGAGACCTCAGAGATTGGCTGGACCACCCACCCTTCTGATGGGGTAAGCGTTTCCCTTGTCCTCTTCTTGACCACACCTCTGGTGGGAAGACGTACATGCAGCTGATGGAGAAAGGGAAAGTGGAACCAATGAGACTTGCTTTATGAATTTTGTATATGTGGACAATTTGAACCTGGTACATTGTGCAAAGCCAGACTGTTAAGAGAGGGGGGTGCTGGGTGGGGTACTATTGCCACCTCCTTACCCTCTTCCACCCTCCTTCAGAAATACTCATGGAGTCTCCAGCCATCCCTCCAGACAGACCAACTAGAATAGAACAGAATAGAGTAGAATAAAATAGAATATTTCAGTTGGAAGGGACTTACAGTGATCATCTAGTCCAACTGCTTGACCACTTCAGGGCTGACCAAAAGTTCAAGCGTGTTATTAAGGACATTGTCCAAATGCCAGTGTTCATAAATGGAAAGTCACTGTTCTTGCATTCGTGGTCCCCTAACTCAGGGGACTGGGCAGCCTGAGGTCTCTCAGTATTATAGAAGACTGGGGCAGAAAAAGCGTTGAATGCCTCCGCTTTTTGTTCGTCCCTATTCTGGGTGACCATCCTGAACAAGTATCTGTCCAATGTTTTCTTTAGACCTCCTTTTGCTGTTGACACCTTTCTTCTTGTCTGACACAACACTGGGCAGTTTCAACTCTTGATTAATCTTTGGCCTTTCATGTCTTCTGCCTGCATATACGAACCATAGCAGCTCTGTAATCTTCTTGCGAAGCCTGACCTTGCTTCCAAAGATCATACAATTATTTTTCCTCTTTAGCTCCATGAGGACGTCCCTGCTCAGCCAAGATGGTCTTCTGCCCCACTTGATTGCCTTCCAACAGGCTGGAATTGCCTGCTTCTGTGCTTCTAAAAGGTGGTTCTTAAAATCGGACCAGCACTGCGGACTCCTGAGCCCTCAAAAGCAGATTCACAGGGATTGCTAAGTAGCTCCCTGAATAGCTTGAAGTTTGCTCTCTGGAAATCCAGGACAGAAACTCTATTGTGCTTTTTTTCTCATTACACCAAAAACTTTAAACTAAACCATTTTGTGATCACTGTGGCCAAGACAGCCAGCTTCCATCACATCTCCCACAAGTCCTTCTTTATTCACAAATATCAAGTCTAGAAGGGCATCTCTTCCCTAGTTGGCTCACTGATTACTTGTGACAAGAAGTTTTCTTCCCCAGACTTCAGGAGTTTCCCAGACTTCCTCATCAAATCGGTATGGTATTCCCCATTGATGTCTGGGAAGTTGAAATCTCCCCTAAGGATAAAGGCTGCCTATCCAGAGATTCTCCTTATTGCCTGTGGAATAACTGATCAGTGCTAACATCCTGGCTGAGTGATCAGTAGTAGACACTGTAACATCTCCTTTATTTTCCATCCCCATAATCCTCACCCAGAGGCTCTCAACCACGTCATCACTAACAGTAAGGGCTGTACCATCAACCCTCTCCCTTACATACAGTGCAAGTCCTCTACCTCCCTGCCCTGCCTGTCCTTCCTGAACAGCCTGTAGCTCTCCATCCCAGCACTCCAGCTGTGGGACTCATTCCACCGAGTGTCACTAAAACCAACGATACCGTAGCTCTGGGAACTGACCAATGCTTCCAGTTCATCCTGTTTGTTTCTCGTACTGCATGCGCTGGTGTACAAGCATTTCAGATGTCCTCCTGAGCCCTCCATTCTCCCAGGAGCAGCATAAATGTTCCCACTAGCATTGCCACCCTCAGGTGATGCCATGCCAACTCTTGGCTTACCTTCAGCTCTCCTGTTGGTATCACCTTCCCCCACGGATTTAGCTTAAAGCTCTCTCAGTTAGTCCTGCCAGCTGATGAGCAAAGACAAGTTTCCCCCATCGGGACAGATGGATTCTGTCAGGCCCCAGCATACCTTGTGCCTGAAAGACTTCCATGGTTACCAAACCAGAAGCTGTGGCAGAGGCACCAGTCCTGAAGCCAAGTATTGATATCTTGGAATCACCTGTTTCTTCTAAAGTCTGTCCCCATTACTGGGAGGATTGAGGGAAACACTGCCTGTGCTCCTGAATTTTTTAGTGTTCTTCCTAGGGCCTTGAAATCTCTTTTGAATGACCTTAGAGTTTTTGTTGCAGAATTATTAGTACCCAGGTAACAAAGGAGGAGTGGATAATAGTCTGAAGGCTGTACTGACCTCTTCCATCATCTGGTGACATCCCTAATTGGGGCCCCAGGGAGACAGCAGACTTCCCTGAAAAGAGTGGTCTGCAAGTGGACGCTTGCATTTTGCACAGGACGGAGTCATCAATGACCATAACTTGCCATTGTTTCTTCTCGGCACTGGTCTTAATGGAGGTTTTGTTGTGAGGAACTTGTTGATGTGACCTTGGCGAGAGTGGCTGCACAGGTTACTTCTGTCTCATTGTGCGCTTCGTCTGCCATACCCAGGGCCTTGTACCTATTCTGTAAAGCTGGTTGAGAGGGTAAGGAGGGGTTTCTCTTGCAGCTCTGTGCACTAACCTGCTTCCACCCCTCCCTGTCTCTCCTTTGTGCCTTCCTCCTGGCACAGAACAGATCCTGGAGCTGCCCTGGTAGCGGGCATGCGGAGTTGGCTTGTGTGCATTGGAGATGGCAGTGCACAGCTCCAGCTGGGATGAAGTTGGGTTGAAGGGACTTCGGCTTCAATGTTTCCTCCAAAGAACAGTGTGTGGTTTCCCTGTCTCGTTTGTGTCGTGTGTCTTGTCTTTGGAGGAAAGAGATGGGAAATAGGATTGAAGAAGGTGTGACTCTCTGATTTTAAGATTCTCAGTGCCATGTGGCAGGCATGAATCATGTTTTCTGTCGCAGCATTTCTTACAGGCTTCAACAGCTCTTCTTTACAGGGTCATACTTTGCCCTGTCTAGAGTGCTGTGCTGCATGTGCCATCAGCAGGATCAAGTCTTGTCGTAGACATGGCGGGGAGAAGGGAGGGAGGGAGAAGGCCTGTCCTGTATTTTTGGTGCAGTTGAACACTGAATCCGTATGTTTTTTTACTATTTCTTCTTCTTTTTCTCTCCCATACATCCACTATAGTGGGATGAGGTAAGTGTCCTGGATGACAAGAAGCACCAGATCCGAACCTTTGAAGTCTGTAACGTGGCTGAACCAGGTCAGAATAATTGGTTGCGTACTCACTTCATAGAGCGACGTGGAGCCCACCGAGTCCATGTCCGCCTCCGTTTCTCAGTGAGAGACTGTGCCAGCATGCGCACTGTGGCCTCTTCTTGCAAGGAGACTTTCACACTCTACTACCACCAGTCGGAGGCGGACATAGCCTCTCAGGAGCTGCCAGAGTGGCGTGAAGGCCCCTGGACCAAAGTGGATACTATTGCAGCTGATGAAAGCTTTTCCGAGGTGGACAGCACCGGGAGGGTGGTAAAGATGAATGTTAAAGTGCGTAGCTTTGGGCCGCTCACCAAGCGTGGATTCTACCTGGCCTTCCAGGACTCAGGAGCCTGCATGTCCCTGGTGGCAGTGCAAGTCTTCTTCTACAAGTGCCCAGCTGTGGTGAGAGGATTTGTCTCCTTCCCTGAGACTTTTGCTGGAGGTGAGAGGACCTCCCTGGTGGAGTCACCAGGGGTGTGCGTACCAAATGCTGAAGAGACAAGCACGACTGGGTCTTCAGGTGTTCGGTTGCACTGCAATGGAGAAGGGGAGTGGATGGTGGCCATTGGACGATGCACCTGCAAGGCTGGCTACCAGCCTGCTGATGATGAGCAAGCCTGCCAAGGTGAGAGACCCTTTTCCCCACTCTTAGGCAGCCACTTCTTTCTTGTTTCTCTGTATTAGTAGTATTTGGCATTTGCCAAAAGTTCGTAGGGGTTGGAGATTTAATGATTTCTCACAGAGAATGCTTACTAGGAGCCTCTTCTGACACTTTTGGTACCTCCGAGTGGAGCTGGAGCGACCACCTTGGTGCTAAGAGCGTGGTTGGAAACTCCACCCAGGCCTTAGTTGAAGTTGCCACCAGAGACAGCCTGCTAGGCTACACACACAGAGTTAGCAGGACTTGTGGCCAGGCAGCTCTCACACAGTTCCACTTCTTCACCCAGAGGCAACAGTGCTGGAGGAGAGATGCTGCATGGAGCAAAGCTGAGCACGGAGCTAATACACTCTACCGTCCTAACTAGTTTGGGTCCTTTTCCTAGTGCTGTTGGAACTAGTGATAAAAAAAAAGAAAGGGGAAATGGCAGCAGCCTGGTCGTGGGGTGGGGAACGTGCAGCAGGGATCTGTGAGCCTGGCTCGGTATGAAAAAACAGTTATAAAGGTATTATTACTTCTAAGGTGCTCTCTGCCCTGGCATCCATGGTGTTTTATGTGAAGTACTTGTACATATCACATTGCATCTCCCCTACGAGGAGAGGTTGAGGGAACTGGGCTTGTTCAGCCTGAAGAAGAGAAGGCTGCAAGGGGACCTTATAAATGCCTACAAATATCTGCAGGGTGGGTGTCAGGAGGATGGGGCCAAGCTC
>Ga0065711_1008594_pt1 | contig 21776 bp, 14 predicted proteins | sample Hoacrofraction12_FD_59098 | JGI IMG/M metagenome (GOLD analysis project Ga0065711, IMG submission 59098) | Hoatzin crop microbial communities from Cojedes, Venezuela - Epithelial fraction 12 v2 (version 2) | ecosystem: Host-associated > Birds > Digestive system > Esophagus > Crop | place... | reverse complement strand
CTAAGGTCCCCTCTCAGCCTTCTCTTCTTCAGGCTGAACAAGCCCAGTTCCCTCAACCTCTCCTCGTAGGGGAGATGCTCCAGTCCCCTCACCATCCTCGTAGCCCTCCGCTGGACTCTCTCCAGTAGCTGTTAATCCCATTCAGTCTTGTATTCGTCCTCAAAGGAGAAGTAGACAAGACCTGACTTCCTAGTGGCATTTTGTAAAAATGTTTTGTCTCTCTCAATTTATCCTACATCAGGGCCACCCCATTTGTTTCTGTTGGTACAAAGCCCTTCGCTGCTGTGTGCGTACCCGTCCCTCCCCTTGCACAGATCTGCTGTCTTTCACGTGTTCCTCTGTGCAGACCTGTGCATTCTTATGCGTGGCCTCTGTGAGTGACCAAGGGTCTTTCTGGCTGCTGCAAACAGTCTTCAATATCAGTGGGATGCAGAGAGGTGCTGAGCATTCTGCCCGGCTCTTGTGCTGCCTTCCAGGCTGCATCCTTGCACACTCACTCCTCCGGCATCACTGCAGCCAATTTTTTGCTCTTCTTCACCCAGGCCATGCCTACCTACCTTTTGCCCTCGCATTATTTCATGCACTCTGGACTGAAGAAGCCTGTGCAGGCAGCATTGGTGCTGTTTGAGGGGCTGTGCACAGGGCTGGGGGAGCTGTGGAGCCAAGTGCTGCCCGAGTGGGTGCAGGTCAGCCCTGTCACTTGGGCATCACCTTCTGTTTGACAACGTAGATGGGTCCTGCCATGCAGCTTATGAAGTGAGATCATCAGATCAGGTCGGGGGGGTTGGGAGTGTGCCAGCCCACTTCTGGTGTTACTTGCCGAGGGAAGCAAAAGTGAATAATACCGTTGTGATGCCGCTTGGGAGGACACCTTGGATGTGGAGCATCCCTTGTTGTTCAAGACAGATGTTCCTCTCTGTGGCTGTGAAGCCAGCTGGCACACGGAATCCTCCCAGCGTGCTCTGGAGGCAAGGGGCATTGAACCCCTTCTGCTCCGGGGTGCTCTGCCCCTGCCTGGCTGACTGGCAGCTCTGCCCGCAGGCACTGGCAGAAATGCTGAAGGTCAACAACACGTTGAAGAGCCTGAACATGGAATCAAACTTCATTTCTGGGTCTGGCATCCTGGCTCTTGTTGAAGCGCTCCAGGGCAACACGTCGCTCATAGAGCTGCGCATTGACAACCAGGTAAAGTGTGCACAAGCAGGAGCTCTGGTCAAGGGAACGTGTCCTGGCTGCCGGAAATTGGGTGGCTGGGCAAGGGGGAGGGTGGCAGCCCACCACCACTGCCAGGTTGCTTTGAAGAAGCTTCAGCCCCTTGTTTCTGCAGCAGTTCCTGGGCAGTATCTGCTACTACCTGCAGTAATTAACAAAGGCTGTGGCACTGCAAGCAGCTTTCTGTGTTCCTGGTGCTGCCTGGAGAGTAGTGATGCACCTGTCCAGTATCACACCTTGCTCTGAGCTCTTGCAGGGAATTAAATAATGTCTATTTAGTAGAACTGAAAATTTTGATACAATGCAAGTGAAAGAGAAGTAGACGTCCACAGTGTGCAGTGGTACAGATGCCATGGGAAGTTTAGCTCCCCCAGAAACCCAGGGCATAGTAGTGAAGCAGCTGAGCTGTGGGGAGCTCAGGCACAGGTGACTGGGAGTTCAAAACTGTAGTTTCTGCAGACATCTCTTAGCTGCAAATCTGTCTGAGGAATAAAGTCTTGGGCAAGAGGACTTGTGCAAATGTCTGCTGCAGGGTTTGGATCCGCTTGGTTGTACCAGGAACAGGCCAGTGGTTCGTTTCACTGGGTCCTAGTCAGAAATGCCAAATGGACCAACAGGTCCAAAGAAGGAGGGAAAGGGTGGAGATGGCAGATCTAACTGCTCGCTCTGTATCACCTTCTGACCTGACCCAGCTTGTTTCTCTGTTTTCCAAAGAGCCAGCCCTTGGGCAACAAAGTAGAAATGGAGATCGCGGACATGTTGGAAAAAAACACCTCCCTGCTGAAGTTCGGGTACCATTTCACTCAGCAAGGTCCCCGGCTCCGTGCCTCCAATGCCATGATGAATAACAATGACTTAGGTGAGTCGGGCTGGATGAAAGCCAGGGAGCACGGGAAGGTCCTGTGAGCAAGTCCTGGTGGGAGAAGGGCAGAACTGCTCACCTGAAGGCTCCAGTGGATGTGCTTACATTAGAAACCACCTCTTAAGGGGCCTGATGATGCCGTGCCCCTTGAGGAGGAAAGCAGCCTTCGCTGGCTGGTTCCCTAATGCAGCTGCTGTCAGCCAGGCAATGGGTTGTGTTCCAAACCTGGAGCCAGTGGCCAGCTAAAACTTCCAGAAAAGGTGGCAGTTTTGGTAGTAATGGTGGGTCTTGCTGGGAAGGAGCGAGAGCTGCTAAAGTGTTTCGGTATGGTGCGTGATACAGCATATGGCATACGGCTTGTGAGCTGCCAGCACTTGTGATTACTGCCAACTGCTTGTCTTCCTCCAGCTTCATTCCTACTTTAACAAGGAGACGAAAAGTAGTAGAGTTGAACTTTGACAGCAGGGGGACTTGGCCCATTCCCTTCAGCAAAACAAACTGGAAATGTTTGTGGGGAGAGATGGGGAGCCACGTGGCTCTGAGTTATCTTTATGCGCTCAATGGAGTAATCAGAAGTGCCTGTGAACCAAAAGTGGGCAGGTCTGCCAGCCGCCATTTTAGCCGATGCAGGCGGCAGAGGCTTTCCTTTGCTTGGCTGCAGGCTGCTGCGGAGCACTGGGGATCAGTGCAGCAGAGCAGCACTGCATGCAGCCAGCACACCGGCCACGCCGCAGGCAGCGGCTCCTAGCTGCGCAGCCAGGGTGGCTGTGAACACCACAGGGCCAAACTCCTCAGCAGCAGCAGACAGCATCCGGGAGGAACAAGCAACGTCTTGCAGATTGCCCTTTTTGTACATTAGGAAGATCCCCTTGGGAGGTGGAGGTTTGCAAGACTCTGAGGGATGGAGGCAGCGCTTGCCCTGACCATGTGCCAGGCAGAGCCCAGTGCGAGCGGGAGGTTGGGCTGGAGGCTGCCAGGGACACCCCACCACCACCAGCACTGCTGGCTTCTGCCAGGCATATCCAGAAAGCAAGTGCTAACAGGCAGGGTCTGAGAAAAGGTCTAACGTATAAATTCCAGCTGTGAAGAAATGGTGGAAAACTGGAACCACAGACAGGTGTCTGCATATAGTTCACAACAGACAGGGTCTTCTGTCCCTTCATGAATCAGCTTCACATTTAAAAGCCACAGAAAACCAGCTTTAAGTAGCTGCCACATTCAGACAGATAAATATGTTGTATTTTAAAAATAAAAAAAAATTTAAAAAAACAGTCTAGCTTCAGCCAGTACCACACTCCTAAGGAAGCACAGCGATGCACAGAGGTATGTGCCAGTTCTTCAGTGACCATACAGAATACTCAGTATTATGGTCCACTGTGTATTTATTCTGCCTGCAGCTGCATTCCTGGTCACCAGAGAGCTGTACCAGGAAAGGCCTGCTATTTTCTGTCTTTTGGCACAGGGAAAGGGTTTTAATGACCATGCAGCATCTGGCATACAAAGTAATCAGCTGGAAGATTTACATCTACTGCTTTAATTGTTCCTGCTGTAAGGGGAGGAATTCACAACTTGCCTTTCACATAACAGCTGTGCATTTTGCCTCTCTGACCGTAAAGATCTGCATTTATGTCTGACTTGGTTCTTGTTTGCAGCTCGTATTCATCGGTCTGATGGTATCTGGCAATAGCGTCTCAGCTCCACACCTGGACCATGTATAAGTATAGAAAAACTTTCTTTTCCTCCCTGTCAGCAATAGCTCTCTGCTTGTGCTCCACTCCAGTGCTTTTCTCTACCATCACCTGATGCTACCAGAACTTAGTTTTGGTCCTATAGTTTCTTTTCTCCAAGATGCTCTATGTGAACCAGCTATGAAGGCTTTTACATTCATCCTCGTGAGCTAACTTCCCCATCCTCTTTATAACTTCTTTTAACCCGTTTTCCTCACACACATTTCTTGGTAAGTCGTGAGTGTAGTTGTCAGAGCTGTAAATCAACCTGAGGAGTAAATATGAGACTGCTTTGACCATGTTAACCGTGATCAGAGGACTGGAGGCAAAGGCTTAAGGTACAACATGAGATGGATTTTTTTTAACTTGAAATGGCAATTTAGAAAAATAAGCAGAAGAAAACATGTGGCACTGTGTCCTGCTGCCTCTATATCAGCCAGCATCAGGTGATGCTTTAGCCAAAGTCAGATTAAAAAGACAAGCTCTGTGAAATACAATTGACTGTAGAATAAGGGAGGGGAGGCTGAAAGTAGCTTCTGGCCTTAAAAATTCATAGGGACAGAAACCTCACCTTACCCTCCTTGATTTTAAACTGTGTAAGGCTGTGCCTGCTGCTTGAAGCAGGAATTCAGAAGCTGACGCTGTCCTGTTTCTTTCCTGGCAGAAAGCGTGTCTCTCGGCTCCTTTGCACAGCAGGTAGGCCAAGCCTGCCATCCACATCTTCCCGTTGCCACGACTGACTCCTCTTCCCTTTCTTTTTCAGTGAGGAAGAGAAGACTTGCAGAGTTGAATGGGCCTATTTTTCCCAAGTGCAGAACTGGAGTGTAGTTCTTGGCTACGGAGGTTGTTCCCGGTGATCTGTGCTACACTGTGGAAATCTACAGGCAATAAGTGCCTTGGCAGAGTATTTGTGGTGCCTCGGTTCTGTTTTATGCACTAAGAGTTTAAATTAACTAGTGGCTGTAGTTGAAGATTTTATCCAGTAGGACTGTTGATGTTTTCTGTAGAGCTGGAAACTGCTCAAGCCGATTTTATGCAATCTCAGTTTAGAGTACATCCCAGTGTAAAAGTGACTCTTAATTAACCTGGGACCTAATTTTTATATAAACTTCCTGCACGGTGTTTCATACAGTTAGGATGTAGTATGCATGAGTGAAAGATACAACTGTTCCACACAAATTATAGAAGTATTAAAAAAATACTTTATTTTTTTTTTCAAATTGATCTCAAGTAACTACAGAGGAGCAACTAGTTAAACAAGCACTTCTACTACCTGGAAACATGGCTAATTTCAAGAATTGTGAATTAAAATTTTTTACCAACGTTTGCCGAGTCAGTTAGCTGGAGATGCTGTTTCAAATGCATCCCTGTGTTTCTTAGAAAAAACTGATCCCCACCTCTTGATTAAATGGTACTTAAGGCCACCGATTATAAAACAGTCTCAAAATTGAGCAGTTTAGGATGGGTTAATATCCTTCTATCCTATGCATGTCTGAAGAAAACCGTCACCTTTAGAGATGCGATGCAATTCCTCACCCCATGGAGATGGCCAAACTAATCAGCAAACCACAGCCCTCTCTTCCAATCCCCACTCCCTTCAGTTTCCTATGTTAAAAGCATGTGTCCAGATTTTCACTGGAAACAAGTCAAGTTCTCTCTTTGCTGTTCTACCTAGATGACCGTGTCCATTAATTAAATTTTGTTCTGCTAGGGATTGTTTCTTTTACTGCCGTCCCTAACGTCTGCATAAGTGCAACAATAAATGTTGTGCCCTAGAAAAGCTGTTATGTGAAATACCCCAACCCTGGGCTTACACTGCATAGTCTGACAGGTTGTTGTCAGACAGTCTACCCCCCATCACCTAGCCTGGGAGGAGTTCCCAAGGACTTGTGTAGCCCCCAGGCATGCGGTGGGCTGGACTCAGCACTATCCCATCCGAAACGCCCACTATTAACGTGCATGGGAGCCTGCTTGGTAGCAAGAGTCTTCTGGCAGAAGCGTTGCCATACTGAAGCCTTATTCTTGGTCTGATGACAACATGTCCTAGAAAATGTTCTCACTTGCTAGAAATCTGTCTGTACACATCTGTTAAAAGTGAAGTTTTGCAGCCTTTTACACATATACCTGCGAAAGTCCCACAGATTTCTTCATAGAATCATAGAGTCATAGAATGGTTTGGGTTGGAAGGGACCTTAAAGACCATCTGGTTCCAACGCCCCTGCCATGAGCAGGGACATCTTCCACTGGACCAGGTTGCTCAGAGCTCCATCCAACCTGGCCTTGAACTTCTTCAGAGCTTGTGCACAAATACCACACACAATTTAGCTCTGACCAATGAAGCAGTGAAACACTATACTTTCAGCAATGTGGGAAACACATTTGTTGCTTTTCAGATATTAATAAATCCGCCAGTGGTGTCAAATGAAATGGTTCACTATAGCTTCTCCCCGCCCCCCCCACAAGTTCCATATCAGAAAATGAAAAGGATACAGAAGAAAAATAGCTGAAAACTTATTTTTAAAAAATCAACTCCCCCCCCCAAAAAAAAGGCAGACCAGCCTCTTTCTTCCATATGCACTGTGACGAATTCAAAACGGTCAACTAAATCATTGAACCAGAGCCACACAGTTTCAGCTGAGCCACCCACTCAGATTTGCATGGTACAGGCTCAGCTCTTCCGCTGGCTGCAGAAGAACATAAAAGCATCTTGTCCTGGGAAACCCTGATGGTGCAAAGAAACCCAGACAGGCCAGGATGCATCTGCACAGCAAGGAGCACTACCATGGATACTAGAACAGTATTTTTTCCTGAATGAAAAAAAACCCAGCCCTTACAAAAAAAAAAACAAACAAACAAAAAAACCAAAAACAAGAACCTTCTCCTGTTTCACTGCACCAGCATCTAAATCAACGATGCAGCCCAACCCTACGTTAAGCTGTCAGGATCCCTCCCGGTTCCTCAGCTGATCCTTGTAGAGCTGCTTTGCTGAAAGATGCATGTGAAAGCTGTGCAGCAGAGACAGGCTGTGCTGAGTCAGCAGGCTTTGTGGTGAAAGGCATCACACTCTGCAGTGATGGAGCTACAAAATGGTGGCATTTAGGAACAAATGGATCACTCTTTGTCCCAACAGCTCTCTAGGAAAAGGGGGAAAAGTCATCTGCTTACTGCAGCATCTGACTGTGACAGGCAACCCTGCTTAGCTCTCACTTCTTTGGGAGCTAATGTGCCTTCTCTCAGGCATTACCACTGAGGTGCCTGGATCCCATCACACAGCACTTCACACGGTAACTAAGTCCTTATTTGTATTAACCTGACAAAATTAATCCAGAAGCCAGGATACAGAAGCTGCTCATGGGCTAACTTGCAAGAGGGAGGCTAAGGATGTCTCTTGCCCCCCGTGGCTTTATGGGTCCCCATCTGTGCATTTCAAACCCTTCTCCCTTGCCTTGGTGCGGGAAGGACCAGAAGAGGCCCCATGGCTCCCCTCTGCCTTTGAGGTAGACTCTTCAGCTGCCTGGAGCTCTCAGGAGAATTGTACCTTGTAGCCAGGTCTACCACGTGGCAGACAGCTAGCTAGATTTCAGCATTTACCTCTGCAGAATTAAGCACCTTCGACATAACATATGAAGCGTATTTGTGCAGTACTTTAAAGATCACAATGGAAGCACTAAAGGTTATTTATCATCCCAGGAGTTTCAGAAGTTTACATATAAAATATAGCTGTTGCCATTCAGTATTGACAAGCGACACAGAAACAGCCTTCCAAATAGATTACAGTGCTCCAGACTTGCTGACGGAATTATAAAATTGTGTTATTTTAGCCTAACACTTGAAGAAAAGGTAAGAGTATAATATGCAAGTTGCAGCACTCCCATCAGTGCTCGAAACCAGGCCTGCAAGTAGAGCTTGCATGTTTTTCCTCAAATATTCCAGTCCTCAAAAGCACGGAGGTTAATTGCCCAGCAAATCTTGGGAGTCAAGATGCCAGGGGACTGTGGGTCCTGCTTAGACTTCTGCTGAAGATGTCTACTGAGGGAAATTTCCAATTTCTTCTCCAGTACGAACTGTGCACAGATTTACTATTAAATACCATCCTAGAAAGATTCCCAAATGAGACATTCTTAAGTTTCAAAGTTTGCTTCATAAAAGGAACAGTCATAAAGACAGTTGCTGAACCATTGATTTCATGGTAGCAATACTGGAAGTCAGAAGAAATGCTTGCCATGGCTTTAATGGAACCAATGCCCTTGTTGTTAAGTTGCTAGTCAACCCAACAATGAGGCCTTGCTGGATTCATAGGGGGAGAAAGTTACAATCTGTATGAAAATAACATTGCCCTAACTGTCATTAAGCAACTGCAGAAACCTGAGTAAACTTTTAAAAGTAGTTGCCAGTAAAAAAACCCCACAAACCAGTAAGTGATTTTGATTTCCTAATGACTAACTATTCAGTACCAAGAATGACAGTAACTTTCAAAGACATTTTTCAGTCAAGACACATCTTCTACACTATTAATAAAACCTTCCTGTACATTCTGCAGCATCAGGCACACAAAGCAGCAGGCGGAGAAGTATTCTGAGCTCATATGCTGCGGGTCCCTTAAAACTCAAAGACAATTTCTCCACTAACAGGAGATGGAAATCACGTAAACATTGCACAGCTTTTGAAAAACTCAACCCATGTTTACAAAGCACAAATGCTCCCCAAATCTTGAATTATTTAACTTGGATAAAGGATCTTGCAATCTCCTTATAGCTGTTGCTGACATTTATGCACACGTGTCAGCATCACTTCCAGTACCACAATGCTGGTATTTTGACAGTCTCTGTGCTCCCCTCTCAGTGTGTCTCTGTTTCAACATGCTTCAAGCTGTTGTTTTTTTCTAGTGCAAGCACAGCTGAGCCCTGGATATTCCATGTACTGACAAGTGGATGGAAACCACAGTTGGCGGGGAGACAGAGCACTCGCGTGAGGATGACTTTTGCTGTTTGTCCTACACATCACACACAAGTATGGCTGAGCAGACAGTACCTGTCGGCTTTTGCTCCAGTTACAAGAGGGGTCCTTACGCTGCCTTCAGCCAGTTTTACACGGAAGTCAAGTCAGTGACTTCAGGCAACTGCCCCTTGCTTCTCACTGGTGTAAGGCAAGAGACGCAGGCAGACAGCTCTAATGTGGTCACATACCCACACCCAGCTGATACCTCTGCTGTGTTCACACCCTAGCACTAGCTACTGAAGCAAATGCCATGATCATGGAGAGGTCGGACAGATCCATCTCCATGCAGGAGAATGGAATTGTTCTTATGCCCCTTCAGTCCCTTTTGAATTGTGAGCAGCTGTGTCCTGCTGCACATACTCTGCTCCAAAATCCCCATGGTAGAGGCCATGCTACAAGACTGTACCCCAGGGAGAGGAATCCCATAGTGATGGCCTGGGCACTCTGGTAATTTACAGTCAAGTAATGGATGGTTTTCAGGACATACTCCAGGCTTAAAAGCAGCGTATGAACAAGACTTTCTGAGCCAACATATCTTCACGATTTCCAAACCTAAGTGAATAACAGATAGGCATCTGGTTATAGAAGCCCTTCGCATTAGCGTGTGTCAGATTAGCTAAGGAAGCAGCCTAATCTTTTCCTGCATCCAGCGTCCTTCGCGAGATGTGCTCAGTAGGTACCCTTGCCCGTCTCCTTGTACATTCACATTCCTCCTTAAGTGCCTGTCCTGAAGCCCTTGAAGTCACCTTGAGCTCTTTCTCTTGACAAACAGGACAGCAAGCTGTAAGACCTTTGTTGCGACAACTCGGACATGTCAGGACAAGCTGTCGGCAGTGCTGGCTGGAACAAAGTTTATACTGGTCCCACAGTATCCCACAGTATCTGCATGCTGGAGGGAGGAGGAAAAGAAAAAGTTAATATCCACATTGCCCCATTTGTCCCCCTTGCAGAGGGTTCTTTGTGGCACCAGGGGTCTGCAGTGTCATTAAGTGGCTATCTATTGTCTTTCAGGTTTTGAATTCCTGCTTTAGCTTCATCTTCCAGAACCTAGTTCATTTTTAAACTTATAATTTTCATGTAAGGAACTTAGGACAGCTGTCTCTCAGGAAAAGGAAAAAGTGTTCACTAGTGCTTCCTCTAGTTCCAATTAGACAGATTTAAAGATTCTTGCTGCCAAGAGAAGAAGAAAGATATGCTGGTGGTAATTAAGCCACTAGGCAGGAATGTTGCCTGCTGAGGAAGGGGGTGCCACAGGACTTCCTTCCACCTAAAAGCAATGGCTTGTGCAGATGGGGTGTCATTTGCAGTCCTAGTAGAGTCCTTCCGCAACATCAGACTGGTTTTAACCCTTCAACTGAAAGCTACAGCCCAGTTTAACTGTACCATCAAGAAGGTGCCTACCCCAACACTTCGTCTTGAAACTTCTGTAGGGATGGCTGTGATGTATCCAGAGTGTGTTCTGTTTCTACACCAAGCCAGGCACCTTCAGGATGTATAAAGTAATTGCAGAGCAGGAATGGGAGGTTATGCTAAAAAAGTTACCCACTCAGAGAAAAACCAGCACAGCTTCCTAAAAAGGCTAGACACAAATTCCATCTCTTTGTACCTGGCAACTGAGAAGAAGAAAACAGGTATTTCATTTGTAACATCTGAAGAGCGACCCCAGCTAGAAGACCAGGCAATATTCTTAACGACTTCAACTAGAGGTCACCAAATTCTACAGGCTACAGAAATTTTTAAAACGTGAAAATAAAAAAGTTCTGTAGAGCTTAGTGCCACCACTCTCCCAGTGCCCGCCAGTCCACGCTGATGTTCTGTGAGATTACGGGAGCAGAGAACAGCTGACAGCAGGAGAACTATTTAACGCTTCGGTCATTCGGCCAGCCACAGTCTGATCAGCACTGTGGGCAACAAGGGGGTAACGACAGCAGTAGTGCTTGACATACATCTCCATAGCTGCAGATGGCAGGTGTTCTACAGGGAATGCTTCCTTTTACTGTCCCAGTTTTAGGGAACACTTGTTCAGAGACACCCTTTTCTCTCATTTGTGTTTTATGTGTTCAAGCCATGGAGCCGACAATCATCATGAAAAGTGATGGCACTAAAAGATCAAAGCAAGTATGAGGAAAATTACACAGACCAGTCTAGCTGCCCCTAACCTGCACAGCTCCGTGGAAACAATAGCAATAGCTTCCCAGCCTTTGCACTTACGTTATCTAGTCCTACCTGAGATGATATCTTCATTGGAACAAATGGTGTAACGATCATCAAACACAAACAGCTTGCCCCTGTAGAATCCATCTGGAAACTCTTCCAGGTACTTGTGAATTCCACCTTTTAGCTGGTAAACCTCTCTGCACACTGCCTGTTTAAAGCACATTAGCAGAAAAGCTGAAGGAGACGGCAGCAGTGGTGGTGTGCCAGAGTTCCCAAAGCAAATGTTGTAAACACCAAGGGTCAACGAAAAGCAGCGGCTTCTCACTCACCTCCTGCACCCACACTCTAGACAGGGCCACTAGGGATTACTGGGCAGCTCCACAATGCTGGCTTGCTGACACGAACCCAAACGTGCATTTAATCTTACAGTTAAAAAAAGGCTGCTAACCTCCTCAGCTGAGGGAGGTTTGCTGCATCACCAATCAAATGCTTTTGAACCTCTGTGAACTACTGCTTATTCTGCTTTTATGTAGTCAGCTGTTACAGGTGCAGAATACCTCAGGGTTCACATTGGTGCAGCAGAGAAAAAAACTGGGGTTTAAATCTCTGGAGAACATGTATGTGTGCTGTTCCCTTGCTCCTTGAGAGAAGGATCCAGGAGAAGAGTGGGATGGAAAGCACAGTTAGAACAATGCAGTGTGGTGGATTTAATTCCGTAACACCGGGAAAGCACTGACTGGCTGATTATCACCGCTCTGAGATGCTCAGTCTGTGCAGTAATGACCACTGAGCATAACCCAAACACAGCTTGTGGAAACACTACAGAATGCTTTTAGGCCCTCCTAAAACACTGCTGCAATGGGCAGGGCAGACTTACAAATACCACTTCTCAGCAAATGGGTTATATAATTATTTTCACAGAGCAATCGCTGCTGTGACACTAGTCCATGCAGATCATCCTGAGCTGCATTAAACTACCCACATCCTTGACAGACAGCAGTAGGCAAGCGGGAGTCAGAGACATTTATCTCCCCACCTGCTCATTGAGCAGTTTGTGCTCAGTAAGAATTTACCAGCAAAAGAAAAGACAGCTGCTCCTAAAGTAGACTCAACTCCCGGACACTTGCGCTCTCAGAAAGACATCTCACCTTGCTCCGTAGGTAAGCAGACCCTCTTTCACAACGAATCCCTCCCGTGCAGTACATCAGGACACGCTTGTCTTTAAACAGCTCCAGGTTTTCATCTACATAGCTGGGAAAATAGCTGAACTTCCTGATATCTGGAGCCAGACAGCCCCGGAAATGTCCCTGCAATAGCAACAGATGGCCATGCAACTGGTTACCAGCAGTTATACATGGTAAGGTCTGTGCTTCGAACTCGAGGAAGTAACCAACCTTTGGGCCAGAACACTCAGCTCACTGCAGCTGCTTTAGGCAGTTCCTCTGCTGCATTTATGCATCAAAATATCTGTTAAAATCTGTAAGAGGATTCTGGAGACAGCATGTCTCACCATCCAAACATAACAGAGGGAGCTGAGCAGAACAGAACTGTCAGAGAGAGGATGAGCCACAACAACAGAGCAGGAGGGCTGGTGAGTGTGACAGTAGGATGCCCCTATTCTTTTTGACATATGGGACAAGGCAAAAACACTGGAAAACATCCTTACAAATTATGATATTTTACTTCAAACTATATGGTACTCACTGTATGGACCACTTTGTCTACTTTCTGCCCCAAGCTGTATAAGCACTTAGCCAGGTATGCTCCATGCTGAGTTGCTGAGCAGGTCTTCTGCTGCCTGTGTCTAATGTTCATTACTAAACTGAACTTTGTACATATTAGAGTGATCTGGAATACAGAATCTCTTCTTCCAGTAAGGTTACACCCTCACAATGCAAAATGCTTCCCCCCAGCACCTGTAACACACTGCAAGAAGCAGACAAACAACACTTACTATTTTACTTTCATAGAAGTTCCTACAGTCCAGCAAGATGGTATCGCTTTGTCCTTCACTGGCCTGAGATAAATACTGTTCCACTTCTCTATGAAATTCCTGAGGGGATAAATGGATTCCTTCAAAAAATAATAAAAAAAAAAAAACCACAAAACCAGAAACAGAAAAAAAGGAAAAGGAAAGAAAGAAATAACAGAAATAAGTGAGAAGCAGAACTACAAAACAGTATTACATATGATCTCACTGATCCACATTCTCCTCACATTTCCAGACAAAAATTTTCTGTGATAGTTCACAGACTTTTCATCCCAACTCAACCAGCCTAGTTTATCCATGTTTGGCTTCCTATTGGCAAATGAAAAAAAACACAACACTGCTGTTCCACATGACAGAAGCAGCAGCCGACAGGTACCTGTCTCTATGATCTTTGTTATGTCCCCCTGGCAATTCTCACAGTTGTAAAAGAAAGAGTGAAAAATGTTTCCCTCTCCTTTGCTCATCTTTCATTACATTTGGAGGTGCAAGAAGCGTACAGAAATGCAATTTTTTCAATTAATCTCTTCTCTGTTGATAAAAATGGAAAAAAAAAAACCCATAAGCAACTATTACTTTCAGTACAACTTCAACTTACATGGAGTTGCTCAGCTTCAGGCTGCTCAGGACTTAGGACTCCTGGCCTACTGAAAACTAAAAAACCTTACCTTGTTAAAAAATAACCCTACAAGCAACCTGCCAAAGTAATAGGAATCATCTCCATAAAATGCTGTAAAATAGGAGGAAAAAGGAAAAAAAAAAAAGGAAAGAAATATCCAAACATACATCCCACAAACTGTCAAAAAAATGGGGAAAAAAATAATGCTCTGTCAAAAACCACAGAAAGATGCTGCAGAAATTTACCACCACCAAACCCTCTAGGTGGAAAAAAAAAGCCCAAAACTGTTCTGTTCGTTGCTATTTTCTGTGCTCCTGGTTACCACCTACATAAATGTCCTTATAGCGGATGCACAGCCAGCAGCATCTTATCAGGCATAACCCATACTAAGCAGATACAGGCAGCAGAAAACAAATGCAGCCTGTGTTCAGGGACTGGCATGAACCTGATGCAGAACTTGGCTCTGCTTTAGTGTGAAAGGCAGAAGCATGGCCATTAATTTCAACACAAGTAAAGCCAAGTCAGCAGTCTCTAACACAGCAACTCAGCTGTAAGCTTCTGTGGGATTCTACCATTTTCTAAAAAAGGCTCTCAGTATCCACAGCACCACAATCCACTGGATCCACAAAGAAAACTCCATGGAAACCTCCTTCTATACAGCTTGGTTTTACTGCAAGCTAACCACAAGGAGAGAGCATTGGACCTCTTTATATGGTATCATTTCTGAGCAGTCTCAAGAGCCTACAGAACATTTAGAACAAATATGAATATATTCAGGCACTGAAATGTCTTTCCTAACCATTCCTAGCCGATGACTTACTCCCTGACTAAAGCACAAGGTTATGTCCCTACCCCAAAACAAGGTAAATGCTTGATGTAATTTGAATCACTACTGTTTCCCACAAAATAGGAAGTTAATTCTACAGCTTTCTGAGGCAGCTAAACACTTAGCAGACCAAAACCTGGGCCAGCAAATTCCCTGCACCAGTACTTTCTGACTACCAGTAAGAAATAAATTTCTGCATCTACTTCTCCTGTGTCCAGGCCACTGTGCAGAAGGAAATATTTTTGATAAAGGTACTTTGTTCTTCACTTACCACTCACTTGGGTGAGAGGCTTTTTTTTCATGAAATCAACTTACCAGTTTCTTTATAAGACACTATCTTTGGATCAATGCCCATAGGTACAATTTCTTTGAATACTCCAACTCGAAGGTCTGGGAAACAGTGAGCTCCTCCTGCACTGCTCTAGGAAATTAAACACAAAAACAATCCACCAAAATTTGCCAGGTGTTAAGATCAAAATTATCCATTCACTTTAACTTCTACAACTCATTAGAGTATAAAAGTGTCTTGGTGGCTGAGGGAAAGACAAGTTCCTCTGCTGCATTTATGAATCAAAATATCTGTTAAAATCTGTAAGAGGATTCTGGAGACAGCATGTCTCACCATCCAAACATAACAGAGGGAGCTGAGCAGAACAGAACTGTCAGAGAGAGGATGAGCCACAACAACAGAGCAGGAGGGCTGGTGAGTGTGACAGTAGGATGCCCCTACTGCTGAAATCAGCACGCTAAATCCTAAGGTTGAGGCAGCGGACCCTACCGTGACCTGGCAGATGGGTGTCTTGGGCCCAGTGACTACTCTGCAGCTGAGACAGGTGCCATTTGGCATCAGATGCGGAATCACTGAGGAGGGGGAAGGAGAACAGATCTTGGTCAGAAGCAATGTCACTAGCACCTGTCACGAGACAGTCAAGGTCCCTACAGAGCGTGCTGACCCTGAGAGGAATATTAAATAATCTCCTCACGTAACGGATCACATTGACACATCTGGGCCCTGCAGTTCTCCTCAGACCCTCTGGCCCCCGACACAAGCACAGCCAGGCCTCTGGTCATGATGTGTGTGATGGGAACTGCAGTGGTCCAGGGGCGTGAAAGACACATACGGGATGTCAATCAGGCTCAAGACAACAGTGGCGTCTGACACCCCCCGCCGTCCCAAACTCAAGTGCAGGACTCCCCCTTTGGAGGTCTTGGCAAGCCCTTTTTGGCTGGCACCCCTACTGCAGGCGACAAGATGTGAGGATTTCTGCGGGGCTGTGCCTCACACATAGCTTAGGCACTATCCAGCACACAAACACTCCAACAAAAGTGCAGTGGTGTGCAGCACTGCCCCAGCTATCACGGAAATCAGTCTGCAGCAACTGCAGTGGCCACTGAATATTTCCATAGTCGCAAGCTCAATTTTCGCTCCTCTATGCCCACGTCCTCATGGCACAGGGACCTGAAACCCCCACTTACTTGGGGTATACAGCATGCAGAGGAACACTGAGACACAAAATACCATCATGTATTAACGCATGAGTGTCAATGACCAGAAAGATCATGCAGGGTTGGAGGTTTTGCCAAGGTCAAGGTAAAATTCCATCCCTGTTTTGTTTTTGCATCTACACATGATTGTAACTAACAGGTCACATTTAACTTGGAAATTCAGCCAAGCACTACAGACAGTTAAAAAGCTAAGACTGAATCAGCACTGCAGCTTTACATGGGATTTGAGTTTTACAAGTTTCACTATCTCTCTTTGATCTAGTTATTTACGGAAAACAAAATAGTACTGCCTGCAAATAAAATTGTGTGGAAAAGAAAAATGCTAATAAAAGCAGCAGCTTTCCTTCCTCACAGAGGAAGCAGTACCTACACTGCTGGGGCAGCAAAAGCCTACCAGAATGTCATACAGTGCCAGGCACAGCTGCCATCACCATCTGAAAACAGCAATCAGCACATATGCTCAGGCTGAACCAGCAGTTATCACCTCACTCTCCCTCCAGTCAGGCACTAACTGGAGCAGGAAGAAACCTCTTGACTCTCCTACGAGGAAAGGGTGAGGGAGCTGGGCTTGTTTAGCCTGAAAAAGAGAAGGCTGAGAGGGGACCGTATAAATACCTATAAATATATTAAGGGTGGGTGTCAGGAGGATGGGGCCAAACTCTTTTGAGTGGTGCCCAGCGACAGGACAAGGGGCAATGGGCACAAACTGAAGCACAGGAAGTTCCAGCTGAACATGAGGAAGAACTTCTTCCCTCTGAGGGTGACGGAGCCCTGAAACAGGCTGTCCAGGGAGGTTGTGGAGTCTCCTTCTCTGGAGATATTCAAGACCCACCTGGACGAGGTCCTGTGCAACCTGCTCTAGGTGACCCTACCTTGGCAGGGGGGGTTGGACCAGATGATCCACAGAGGGCCCTTCCAACCCCGAACATTCTGTGATTCTGTGACTTCACCTCTGCATTTTCTCTAGAAGACATCCAACTCATGGAACCGACAGTGCACCTCTATGGACACCAAAGCCTGCATGAACCTAAACCAGTAGGCTTCTAGGTGAGGATCTCACATCAGGGTGAAGAGGAGAGTGTAGGAATATTTTGCTTGGGTAAGTGTATGTTGTGATGGCCATCAAGTTGGACTAAATGCTTGTTGAACGATGGTTGGGCTAAAGCACACTCCTTCATTCACTTGTAAGTGGGGCTTTGCAGCTGCAGCCACAGCAGCCAAAGCTTGTAGCAACTGCTATCACTGCTCACGATAACCGCTACTGATGGCAAAAAACAACAGATACCTAAACAAAGTAAGGTTAGAAACCCTTGGCTTAGATCAGTGCTGGGAAAGCAGAACAGCTAGAGCAGAAGTAATACTATCAAGAAACAATGTGCTTATTTCTCAAAAATTAAACATCCTGCATTAACAATGTCTATGTAGAAATTATTTTTTCCATACCTTGAAATCCTCTTGACACAAAATGTCTTTGAACAGAGGCTGAGAAAGCATAACTTCAATGTAGAGATTGGTAGCTACTTTGCTTCCACCAACTGTCCCATTAATCCCTTCTGAAGCAACTCGTACCTAGAAGGCAAGAGGTGAAGCTGGGGCTAAGACTCAGTAACAGCAAAAACAGATCACAGTGAAATTAGCAAAACACGACTGGGTGATACGAGGCAGCACAGAAGTATGTCCAGAAAAGAGACTACTGAGGAGGGAAGGAAAAGATGGTTATACTGAAGATGAACATAAAGAAGACAGTAAATGAAACAGGAATAAAACCCCAGTAATCACTTCTGAGCCATTTCAAAAGAAAGACATCAAGACAGTCAGAAAAGTTTGTGCAATTAACAGAGAAATGCTAACTGGGTAACAGGCAAATCCTGCAGTCAGCATTAAAATTCCCAGTGGAAGTCTGCCTCAGGAAGAACAATGGGACTTTGCCCAATGACTCACACAGCTAAAAGGAAAATGTAAATATGCATAATATTGCAGTAATATTAAATTTCAGTGTGAGTCATTTTATCTCCAGCACTGACAAATGAACAAAAACTCTGAAGTGGTGGGGGAAAAAAAAAAACACTGAATATAAGAGGCAAGGAGAAAAAAGCACTGGTTGAGAAGACAAATGCTGTACCTGTCCTGGAGATGAAAAGAAAAAAAAAAAAAAGAGAAAAATATCAACAACCAGACAGACAGACAAGATAGATGAGCAAAAAAAGAAGTGAATGCGTCAGGACATTTCACCGCCAGACCCATGCTGATGTCCAACGGGGAAGGTGCCCACCACTGGCAGAGAAAGAGAAGCTACTTAGGAAGACAAGTCAAACACAAAAATAGTCTCCCACTCTGAGCTGCTCTCTTGAAAAATCCTTCTGCCCACAGATAGCCTAGGAACATCAGCTTCGTGAGGCTAAAATTCACCTTTGCCCACAGCCTCAACAGGCCAGCTTAGATGGGCCAACTCACCTCCTTGGTCTAGTCTGCCAGCAAAGATAAGAACAAAGAGTATGTGCAGGAATGAGCACTGCTATCCCATGGTGTGGTCTCAGGTGTCAGTTGCTCTCGTCTCATTCCTGACAAGACAGTACGGATTACAGCTCAGTGTAGTGATTCTGACAGGAAGACCACTGCGCATTGAGGAGTTAAGTGACACACGTATGTACTGGGTTTTCGTGGCAAGGTTTTGGTAGTAGGAGGGGCTACAGGGGTGACTTCTGTGAGAAGCTGCCAGAAGCTTCCCCTGTGTCTGACAGAGCCAGAGCCAGCTGGCTCCAAGACGGAACCGCCGCTGGCCAAGGCTGAGCCCTTCAGTGGTGATGGCAGCACCTCCGGGCTAACATATCTCAGGGGAAAACCACTGCACAACAGTGGCTAGAAGAGAGGACTGAGAATACAAGAGAGAAACAACTCTGCAGACACGAAGGCCAGTGGAGTAGGAGGAGGTGCTCCAGTCGCTGGAGCAGAGATTCCCCTGCAGCCTGTGGAGCAGACTATGGTGAGGCAGGCTGTCCTGCTGCAGCCCATGGAGGTCCACAGTGGAGCAGGTATCCACCTGTAGCCCGTGGGAGGGACCTCACGCCGGAGCAGGTGGATGGCCAAAGGAGGCTGTGACCCCATAGGGAGCCCTGTGCTGGAGCAGGCTCCTGCCAGGACCTGCGGACTCATGGAGAGACGAGCTCGTGCTGGAGCAGGTTTGCTGGCAGGCCTTGTGACCCCATGGGGGACCCACGCTGGAGCAGCCTGTTCCTGAAGGACTGCACCTCGTGGGAGGGACCCACGCTGGGGCAGTTTGTGAAGAGCTGCAGCCCGTGGGAAGGACCACACTGGAGAAGTTTGTGAAGAACTGTCGCCCGTGAGAGGGACCTCACGCTGGAGCAGGGGCAGTGTGAGAAGGAAGGAGCGGTAGAGACAATGTGTGATGAACTGACCGCAACCCCCATTCCCCATCCCCCTGTGCCACGCAGGGGGAGGAGGGAGAGAAACGGGAGTGAAGTTAAGCTTGGGAAGAAGGGAGGGGTGGGGGGAAGGTGTTTCTAAGATTTATTTCTCATTATACTACTCCGATTTAATTGGTGACAAATTAAACTAATTTCTCCAAGTTGAGTCTGTTTTGCCCATGATGGTAACTGTTGAGTGATCTCCCCCTGTCCTTATCTCGACCTACGAGCCTTTTGTTGTATTTTTTTCTGCCCTGTCCAGCTGAGGAGGGGGAGTGATAGCGCAGCTTTGGCGGGCACCTGCGTCCAGCCAGGCTAAACAATGACAACACAGCAGCTAACCAGAGCGAGCCCAGACCCACGCTGCACGGCACTGCACCTCCAGCTTGGCCTTCAGGCTGTGTGGTGCTGCACGTATCCTTTAGCCGCAGGACAAACCCAGACCAACAACCCTAACAGAGATGGCTGCACGCAGCTCCCTGTTGATATCAGTGACTATGCTACCTGCGTGACCTTGCCTTTATCTAAAAGTGCATCAGGAAGTGCTCATGTGAATATCCTTTCTGTTTGACAGTAGGAGTCACGAAAAGACTTGTTTTCCTGTAAAAAAAAAAAACTGTAACAGTTCGCATCATGGAAATGGGGCAACCCTTGCAAGGACAGGGTCTGCACAGTGTGTGTGCTGTGCATGGATCAGAGGCTCGCGTAACACCGTGCAACCTAGAGTTCTCAGCATCAAAAGAGATAAGGTTATCTGTACTATTTTCTATTTCTCTGTAGCGTTATCTCTTAAGTAGCATGTTAAATGATACTTTACAGAGTTCGAATGCCTTTCTTAATGGACTGATAACAGACTAGCACCTTCTGGTGCAAAACACTTTGTTCTCCACATGCCCCTCTGTCCTGCACTAAGCAAAGCAGCTGCTTTTTTTTAAGAATACAACCACTGCTTAAAACCTTACCTTGCCAGTGAGATGCAGATGCTGGCACAGAGCCTTTTGCCAAGCACAGAGCTTCTCTGGATCCTTCACCTCACAGTAACAGTAATACAGAAGTACTTCTCCCACCTTGCTGTCCACAGCACGGCAAAGATAAACAAATAGGAAAAGGATGTTAGGGTTGAAAGCACGCAAATGTACTGTCAGCAGTAAGCATTCAAAAAGGAGACCATTTTCGTCTGGCAGATGTGAGGAAAATAACAAAACAACAAACAAGCTTTGGAGGGATTAGCGCTGCTGAGTTTGATTTATTTCAAAGAGAAAGAATATGAATTAAAAAGAGCTCCCCCATTCCTAGTTCTCAGGACTGGTTACAAAATGAGCGCGTCTGTGCCGCATGGGACACCTCTGCCAGCGGCCTACAGCGTGCTCTACTCACGTGCGCTCTAGTCACGTTTCTCTCAACACACAGGACACAAGAATTGGTGCTTTCTGTGCACACAAGTGCCACGAGCCATTAAAGGCTTAATTTGACAAACCTGAACTTGAAAATTCAAGTGCTTGAGCTACGTAAATTTAAGAAGCAAAATTTTCAGTGAGACTGTGTGCACCAGCATTCCAAGCAGTGCAAGCCTAGCTCTCTCGCAGTCAGATGCATTTTAGCCAAACTACTTACAACTGATGAGCCCTTAAGGTACCTGAAGAAGGAGAGAAATGGGACTTGCGCAAAGCGTACCCTGCTGTTCTGCTCTTTCATGTTACAGTCCTTCCTTGGTTACAGATCTAAGCCCCCAAGTAACACCTGCATAGGTCTGCTTTGACAATGCGGGTTGATACAGCTCTGACAGTTCAACCCTCCCAAGTTCCCACCTCTACCATCAAAAAAGATGCAGCATATTTACTTATCAGCCCAGCAGTAGTTTGCATGTTTTGCACAGGTACCAGGAGTTGTGAAAGGGATTCGAACAAACTGAGTGACTCCTGGCGGCCACTGATGGCTGTTGGTCTAAAGAGGTACCTCAGGAAGGTGCCCAAAGCATCTGCATATCTAAAGGACTATCAGGGAAGGCTCTTTCCATGCCTTAAAGCATCACCTGACTGACCTTCACAAAAATAAAAGTACTGGCAGCGGATCAGGCCAGGCGTTTCCTATGAAGAAAGGCTGAGGGAGCTGGGCTTGTTCAGCCTGAAGAAGAGAAGGCTGAGAGGGGACCTTAGAAATGCCTACAAATATCTCAAGGGTGGGTGTCAGGAGGATGGGGCCAGACTCTTTTCAGCGGTGCCCAGCAACAGGACAAGGGGCAATGGGCACAAATTGAAGCTTAGGAAGTTCCTTCTGAACATGAGGAAGAACTTCTTTATTCTGAGGGTGACAGAGCACTGGAACAGGCTGCCCAGGGAGGTTGTGGGGTCTCCTTCTCTGGAGATGTTCAAGACCCGCCTGGACAAGGTCCTGTGCAGCCTGCTGTAGGTGACCCTGCTTTGGCAGGGGGGTTGGACTAGATGACCCACAGAGGTC
>Ga0065711_1035832_pt1 | contig 21778 bp, 16 predicted proteins | sample Hoacrofraction12_FD_59098 | JGI IMG/M metagenome (GOLD analysis project Ga0065711, IMG submission 59098) | Hoatzin crop microbial communities from Cojedes, Venezuela - Epithelial fraction 12 v2 (version 2) | ecosystem: Host-associated > Birds > Digestive system > Esophagus > Crop | place... | reverse complement strand
GTGGATTGAGAACTGGCTGAATGGCAGAACTCAGAGGGTTGTCATCAGCGGCGCTGAGTCTAGTTGGAGGCTGGTAACTAGTGGTGTCCCCCAGGGGTCAGTACTGGGCCCGGTCTTGTTCAACTTCTTCATCAATGACCTGGATGAAGAGTTCGAATGTACCCTCAGCAAGTTTGTTGACGACACCAAACTGGGAGGAGTGGTGGATACACTAGCAGGCTGTGTTGCCATTCAGTGAGACCTGGACAGGCTGGAAAGCTGGGCGCAGAGGAACCTGATGAATTTCAACAAGGGCAAGTGCAGTGTCCTGCACCTGGGGAGGAACAATCCCATGCACCAGTACAGACTTGGGAGCTGCTGAAGGGCAGCTGTGAGGAGAGGGACCTTGGTGTCCTGGTGGATGACAAGTTGACCATGAGCCAGCAGTGTGCCCTGGCTACCAAGAAGGCCAATGGGATCCTGGGGTGCATTAGGAGGAGTGTTGTCAGAAGGTTGAGGGAAGTTCTCCTCCCCCTTTACTCTACCCTAGTAAGGCCGCACCTGGAGTACTCTGTCCAGTTCTGGGCTCCCCAGTTCAAGAAAAATGAGGAACTACTGGAGAGAGTCCAGTGGAGGGCTACGAGGATGAGGAGGGTACTGGAGCATCTCTCCTATGAGGAAAGGATGATGGAGCTGGGCTTGTTTATCTCTCCTTTGAGGAAAGGCTGAGGGAGTCGGGCTTGTTCAGCCTGAAGAAGAGAAGGCTGAGAGGGTGTCTTTTAAATGCCTACAAATATCTTAAGGGTGGGTGTCAAGAGGATGGGGCCAGACTCTTTTCAGTGGTGCCCAGCGATAGGACAAGGAGCAATGGGCACAAACTGAAGCACAGGAAGTTCCGTCTGAAGATGAGGAAGAACTTCTTCACTCTGAGGGTGACGGAGCCCTGGAACCGGTTGCCCAGGGAGGTGGTGGATTCCCCTTTCCTGGAGATATTCTAGACCCACCTGGACAAGGTCTTTTGCAGCCTGCTGCAGGCGACCCTGCTTCTGCAGAGGTGTTGGACTAGATGACCTACAGAGGTCCCTTCCAACCCCTACCAGTCTGTGATTCTGTGGTTCTGTGAAAGGGGGGATTTTAAGAAAGATGGGAACAAGGTTTTTAACAGGCCCTGTAGGGATAGGACATGGTGTAATGGTTTTAAGCAAAAAGACGGTGGATTTAGACTAGATATAAGGAATTATATTTTTACAAGGAGGGTGTTGAAACAATGGAACAAATTGCCCAGAGTCGGGGTAGATGCCCCATCCCTGGAAAATTTCACGATTATTTTGGACAGGGCTCTGAGCAACCTGGTCTAGTTGAAAATGTCCATGCTCACTGCAGGTGTGTTTGGACTAGATGACTTTTAAATATCCCTTCCAATCCAAACTATTTTATGTTTCTATGATTCTAAATATCTTCTAACAATTTCAATAATTCATTTCCCAAGTGAATGAAGAAAAAGTTACTGAAGGTCAAATGGCTGGTTACACAAGTAGAGGAAGATAATTATTTTGGAAAAAAATGCACTGTGGCATAAAAATGATAACAGCCATAAGTCAGAAGACAAGCTTAGGGTAAATGTTTGAAATGCATGTATTTATGCAGTGAGAACAGCACAGAAGATAAAACTTCTGAATGAGACAGAAAATGAGTGCTTCAAGGTAATCCAAAAGAGACTTTGCTGAAAATTTCAAACCCCAGAAGGTTATATGAAAGAGGAAGAAAGGACGGATAAAATGTAATTATCATTGTACTTTTATGTTTCTGGTGTCAATTCTCATTTCACATTGGTCCTAAAACAGTTGAGACAAGGAACGTCTGTTTCTGAAAGATTGACTGCTGTCAAGAATAGAAATTTGCCATGAGTAGCAAGAAAAAAAGATCCTTTTCCTGATGATTTTACTTCTTCATATCACAGACTAATATCTACAGATGTTTTATATGTTTTGAAACTGCACATGAACTACTGTTACTTAATTTTTGAAAATATCTATTTTTTTATTACACGTTTTATCAAAGAACCATAGAATCATAAAATCCTAGAATCACAGAATGGTTTGGGTTGGAAGGCACCTTAAAGTTTATCTTGTTCCAACCCCCTCTGCCATGGGCAGGGAGACCTTCTGCTAAACCAGGTTGCTCAAAGCACCATTCAGTCTGGCCTTGAACACTTCCAGGGAGGGGGCATCCACAACTGCTCTAGGCAACCTGTGCCAGTGCCTCACAATGCTCATAGTAAAGAATTTCTTTCTTATATCTAATCTAAATCTACCTTCTTTCGGTTTGTCACTACATGCCCTTTTAAATAGTCATTCTCCAGCTTTCTTGTATGCCCCCTTTAAAAACTGGTAGGCTGCCATAAGGTCTTCCCAGAGCCTTCTCTTCTCCATGCTGAACAACCCCAACTCTCTCAGCCTTTCCTCATAGGAAAGGTGTTCCATCCCACTGATCATTTTTGTGGCCCTCCTCTGGACCCACTCCAACAGGTCCATGTCTTTCCTGTGCTGAGGGTTCTACCGCTAGATGCAGGACTCCAGGTAAGGACTCACCAGAGTGGAGTGGAGGGGAAGAATCACCTCCCTTGACCTGCTGGCCACACTTCTTTAGACACAGCCCAGGGTACAGTTGGCCTGGGCTGCGAGTGCACATTGTCAGCTCATGTCCAACTTTTCATCCACCAGTACACCCAAGTCCTTCTCCTCAGGGCTGGTCTCAATCCATTCTACACCCAGCTTGTATTTGTTCTTGGAATTGTCCCAACACATGTGCAGGACCCTACACCTGTCCCTGTTGAACTTCATGAGGTTCACATGGGCCCACCTCTCAAGCCTGTCCAGGTCCCTCTGGATGGCATCGCTTCCCTCCAGCATGTCAAGCTCACCACACAGCTTGTTGTTGTAACTGAACTTGTTGAGGGTGCACTCAATCCCACAGTCCATGTCACCAACAAAGGTGTTTAAACAACACTGGTCCCAATATTGACCCCTGAATAATGCCACTTGTCACTGATTTGTACTTGGACATTGAGCTGTTGACAGAAACTCTTTGAGTGTGACCATTCAGTCAATTACTACATCAACCATACCTGCTTTCAATATATAGCATAAGTAAGAAGACAGATTTTTTTAAAAAATTAGGGTAACTTGTTTATGCTTTGGGTTTAATACAGCTCTAAATTTTCATCTACTTATTTTTTATGTATTATTTTTTTAATAAAATATCTTTGGATAACAGGTAACACAGTGACTCAGAAACTACTGGTCTTCTTGAAATGTGCTGGAGTTTTCCAAGGTGTGAGGGCTGATAGTTTGGTTAGAAAAGCTGAAAAAAAACAAAGATGGTTTTGCACCTGTTATTTCCATCCTCTCCTCCCTACAGTATCCCACTAACTTCAGTGGGAAACTTGTTCTTCCAAATTTCATGAAAATAAAATCCAGTGGAAAATGGAAAGATTATCAGAAGGAAAATTTACCGAAGACCATTATAGTTTTATGCAATATTAGTTCCTGCTGTATGATCACTGACAAAAGGTTCAGTTGTGTGTTCATAAATGTGTATATTTGTTATTCTAAAATTAAAAAGTTGTCTCAGTTAGATGAGTGATTAAAACAGGACAAATCAAAATCAGAGGTATGACATAAAACAATAATTAACCTCAATAAGAAAAGTCAAATCTAAGCAGATGGTGGAAAATGTGTTAAATAAAAAGCAGACGTAATTCTCTGTGTGAAGAGAAATCAGTAAGACCTGGAATTTCTGATTCTCTTTTTGTTTGTCCTTTTTGCCTTAAATAAATTGCAAAATGTCAAGTTACAAATGTGAGCACAATTTCACAAAGTACCATAGTAGTGAAATAATGCAGCATGTCTGGGTAGAGAAGACCCCAGCAATGAGCCTTGAATGGTGCCGCAAGTGTATTGCTGAACTGAGGACAAAATAAGGTATAAAAAGATGTTTGCTGTTACTGATTATAGCGAGCCTGTCTTACTTATCAATCTCTTCCTCATCAATATTTCAGTTTGAACACATTCACCATAAAATTCAGCAATCATTATTTCTAGACTATTGCAAAATTTTTTCCAAACTTGAGCAATATTAAGCAAGAAAAATGGTTACTGAGAAAAAAGAAAACCCAAAAAAAACCCAAATGTCACACCTAGATAACCTCTGAACAAAAACCAAAACAAAACAAAAAACTAAAAAACCCCAAATCACATCTGTTTTCTACTCATTTTGAACAAGTTTTTCACTAATTTTCTATTCTGGGGACTGGAATACTGGACTATTAAAAGAAGCAAGTTCCAATTTGATCCCACTAAGATGAATAGAAAGGGGTTTGTTGGATTTTTTTGTCTGTTTTTCATTCTGTATATTCTAAACTAGTGATTCTGTTGAAAGAGAGGGAGGAGACCAAAACAAATGAACAATTAGTCAAAATTTCAACTGTGTCTTGGAAAAGATTTTGGTTATAGATTGTTCTGTGAGAAGGAGGGAATCATAAAACACTCTTCACTCTCATTATCAGTTGCAAAAGCTTAGAGAAGCAAGAAATACTGGATATGTTAATTCTTGTAATTTAATTAATGTTACTGATTTCCATTACCATCCTCCTCACACTTAACAGCCACACATTCATCTCTCACCTACAATGAGAAATGGATACCTTTAGGAAAGAGATTAAAAAGTCAGGAGATGTGGCCCTGCAGCCCATAGTTATGGGCCCATGCTGATTTCAAGGAGCGATTAGAGACAGTTTCTGTTATGTTACCCTGCATACACATTTTTATGAAGTGTATAAATCTTACTTCAAAAGATTCACAGTAAAATTATTTGTGTGGAGTATTTCTTCTCCAAAACTAGCTCCAGTGTTCTATTAAATAAATATTGAAAATTCCTTTACAAAAGGGTCATAAAACCTCAACATGATTTTGTGTTATGAAAAAAAGTACCAGAATGTGCAGTTGTAAAACTATTTGAAATTGGAGAAACTTAGTATTAATCAATAAAGTAAGAGCTCTGTACAGAAGAGATTCCAAAAATGTTGTTTCCATGTGAAACAACAGAGCTGACATCACTTCATATATCAAGCTAATTTAATCTCTGTGAACAAGCCAGGTCAACACACTTTCCTTCTTTTTTCTTCTTCTTTGATCTTTGTGAATTGAAACAAAAAGCCACTCTTGGACATAACAGTGTTTCCCTCTACATGATATTTCCCTTTATGGAACAATCTTATGGAATTGGAAGGGGCTTTCTGGCTTAAAAAATTCAGATCTTTTTTATCACAGATAATTGTCACAGAATCACAGAATCACAGAATCACAGAATGTTAGGGGTTGGAAGGGACCTCTGTAGGTAATCTAGTCCAACCCCCCTGCCAAAGCAGGGTCACCTAGAGCAGGCTGCACAGGATCGCGTCCAGCCGGGCCTTGAATACCTCCAGGAAAGGGGAATCCACAACCTCTCTGGGCAACCTGTTCCAGGGCTCTGTCACCCTCAGAGGGAAGAAGTTGTTCCTCATGTTCAGACGGAACTTCCTATGCTTCAGTTTGTGCCCATTGCCCCTTGTCCTGTCGCTGGGCACCACTGAAAAGGGTCTGGCTCCATCCTCTTGACACCCACCCTCAAGACATTTATAAGCATTTATAGGGTTCCCTCTCAGCCTTCTCTTCTTCAGGCTGAACAAGCCCAGCTCCCTCAGCCTTTCCTCACAGGAGAGATGCTCCAGTACCCTCCTCATCCTCGTAGCCCTTCGCTGGACTCTCACCAGTAGCTCTTCCTTGAACTGGGAAGCCCATAAATGGACATGGTACTCCAGATGATTTAATCCATTTTAATAATAATTAGGACTTTGTTTGTTTCACGCTGCTACTGCTAGCAAGCTATTCCAAATCCCTGTCCGTCTGTTTCTTAGAAATGATGTTACGCTTAATGCTGGGACTGCATTTGAATGCCTTCGAATAGCATGCAAAAGGTTAATTTGCTGTTGCTGAAGTACTTTATTTCATTTCCCCTTTAATCTCTGGGGTTTTTCCAGATTATTTTCAGATGACCTGGCAATGTGCGCTCGCAGTATCCTGGTCTGCATCAAGAGAAACATGGCCAGCAGGTTGAGGGAGATGATTCTGCCCCTCTACTCTGCTCTGGTGAGACCCCACCTGGAGTACTGCATCCAGCTCTGGAGCCCTCAGCACAGGAAGGACATGGACCTTTTTGAGCGGGTGCAGAGGAGGGCCACAAAAATGATCAAAGGGAAGTAAAATCTTTTGTATGAGAAGACGCTGAGAGAGTTGGTGCCGTTCAGTGTGGAGAAGCGAAGGCTCCAGGGAGACCTTATTGTGGCCTTCTAGCACCTGAAGTGGGCCTACAAGAAAGCTGGGGAGGGATTTTTTACAAGGGTATGTAGTGACAGGACAGGGGGTAATGGCTTTAAACTAAAAGAAGGTAGATTTAGATTAGATATAAGAAAGAAATTCTTTACCATGAGCGTTGTGAGGCACTGGCATAGGTTGCCTAGAGAAGTTGTGGATGGCCCCTCCCTGGAAGTGTTCAAGGCCAGATTAAAGGGGACTTTGAGCAACCTGGTCTAGGAGAAGATGTCCCTGCTCACTTCCGGGGGGCTGGGCTAGATGACCTCTAAATGTCCCATCCCACCCAAAGCATTCTACGATTCTATGATTGTATGATTCTATGACTAGTTGCCAGCTGGGGTTAAACCATGACAACGGGCTAGCTTTATGGCACAGCCTTATCCTGACAATTAATTTTCAATTCCTTGCACAATATCACCTTTAAAAGCATTTTCAGATGCCAAAATCCAAGATATAACCCATACTTATTGAGTTGTTTGAGATATACTGGGCTTTCAGTTATCCACAGTAGTTAAAATTTTGTTTGCAGGATCTTTCTGGAATAAACTAGCAAATTATCTCCAAAACAAGATATGAGTGTGATTTTGGAAATTTTGGTCTAAAAACTAACCCCAAAAGGTGATATAGATGAAATGGCACCACAACTGGCTGCTATAGCATCCACTAACTCATCTTCATGATTTTATGCACATACATATCCTCATTATTATGCAATAAATATATTAGCCTGTTAGTATGCGGTACAGCTCCTATATTGTTTAACACTGAAGGAAACATAAATAAAAATAATTTTATCAATTTCTATAGTGTGAGGACAATCCAAGTGGGCAACTTCTAAGCAGTTCAGGAATCACTAACTGGAGAGGACATAGTTATCTGTCTTAGGAATTGCCGTTTTCTCATGTTTGCCACAGATAAAGATACTAAAAGGCAAATGGATTTTCCTAAAGAACATTGGTAAGGAGTTCAAGGATGTTTCCTGATCTGAAATTACTTTTTTTAGAAGTGTTTTTCATTCATTCATTAATTCATATATTGTATACTACATTGTTATTATATAGCATTAATTTTTAAGTCAGTGTCGTGTCATGCTGTCAAACATCTGATAAATGAATGCCTAATATTATGAGACATATACTTCGAACTTTATCAACAAAATTTTTAATAGCATGAAGGAATGAAATAAAGTTTGACAAGATCCATTTTCCATAAAAGTGTATTAGCACATAATTATATCCATGTACTTTATTCCTCAATCAGTTTAATCCCATTGAAGCTTCTAAATCGTTTTCCTTTGCGTTGCTCTCAGACTAAATGTTACATTTATGTGATCACATTACTTGTTTTGTTCACTTGTTTTTAACTGGCGTAATAAAAGATCTCTTTGATTTCCTTGATATACTCAGATACATTCAGAACAAAGATAGACAAACTGTAGATCTCCTTAAATTACCTTTTCTTGGTCTCTGACAGTAAAGTAGACTTTAATCAAAGTTTTTTTCATTGGTCATGGAAGTATCCTATTTTGTCTGTACAAAGATTCATTTTAAATAATGCATATTTTTTGGTTTTAGTTTTCAATCCTTTACTTAGGATTTTGATTAATTCTGAGAAATTAAACCTTCTGAAGATTAGATACATGTGAGCAAATTATTGCTTGAAACTATCTTGTGTATTAAATTCATGAGCTTATTCCCATATACAAAGTAATGACTTTTATAAATTTCTCTGTCTTCTTAGGCAGCAGAATTTGAATTACTTAACAAGTTGCAATTTATAATCTGAACATTCCAATTACTTGCATCACCTGTCCAGATTCCAGCAATGCCATTCATATAAAATTTCTTCTAATTAATAAGGAATTCCAGTTTCTCGTGCATGTTTTTCAGTTTCCTAAAACTTTGCAATAAACAAGAGAAAAACATTTTTTTGGACAAGTTTCTTCAATTTGCTCATAGCAGGTAGAGTTTGCATCTGTCCCACATATTTAACTTCAAATAAAAGGCAATGAGTAGATTTTATTTCCACTTAGGATCAAACCTGCTATTTTAATCTTATGATATCCAGTCTTTAATTTATACACGTGTCTCCTATGTCTATATGTATGTATATATATGTGTATCAGCTGGCTGTGACATGACCTGAAAACTCAAATTACCCCTCAAGTATGGCAATATAAATTTAATATAAATCAGCAAATCAAACTGTTTTTTTTTTCTCCAATGTAATCGTATTCATTTCTTTATATCTCCTATTTCAATTGATAGCAAGCACAGGATAGACATTTAAAACACAAATTTTCATCTTCATCTTCAATTCACACAGTTCCTCTTTGAAATTATGCCACATATGGAACATGTGCAAGCTACATCCTGATCTGAGGCTCCAGCAAACCAGCAACAACCTACATTTCACTGAAGCAAATTGACTATTTTAATTGAAGATTTCTTTTTTCTTTCTTTTTTTTTTTTTCCAAATGAAGAGGAGGGAAGTTGAATATTTGCTGTTAAAACTGCGTAAAAACCTCAGAACTCTGAAACCTCACTCCGTCAAGTTTTCACACAGTGCTCTGAACTGTTGAGCATGGCATAGCTGACGGAAGTTAAAGCGGTCTCTGTGTAATCCAGTAGTCTTTTTGTGCTGTGATCTTTTCCTAAACTCAATCCAAAAGGAATGTGAGAAATTTTCACTCCCAACCACAGAGCCTGTCTTCTTAAATTAAGCTGCACAGAATTGTGCTTCCAGCTCTTAAAGTCCTCCGTGTATCCACCACAGCAAAAGCAAGGGGCTGTAAAACACTTATTATCAGAGGAACGGACAGGCAAGGGTGAATAGCACAGCTGAGGAGTGGCTGACGCACAGGCACTGTAGGTGTCTCTGCCAGAGAACGATTTCAGCTGCAGTTCCAACTTAGGCAGGCGGGAACAAAATACAAAGATAAAAGCAGAAGGAGGGTTTGAAAGCAGCACCTTGGTGGGAATCCTGTATGCAGTCAAGAAAAGAAGTACACTAAGCGGAAATGAAAGTACAGCCTTGATGGGGAAGACAAGGACCCTGAACATGACTAAAGGGATGGTAAGCAGTGATAGGATTTTAATTGGGGAGTTTCATGGCCTGAGCTTCAGGAGATAAAACTGACTTTCACAGCAGCATTCTGGAAGGATTTAAGGGGAATAAAGCAAATAGCCTGGCTTTTATCATAACCTGCGCAATGGTTAAATGGAGTTTAGTGTATGTCTGTTATCCTTAGCCTTCTAATGATTTTTTAAAAGACTTTGGGAGGGGTCAAAAGAGAAAAAGTTTCTTCTGTGCTATATGAAGGACATATTCTGGGGGACAGAAGGTTGTCTTTCTAAGCTAACCACCAGAGTTAAAAATATTCAGATTTGAAAACACTGTCCAACACACAAATGAGGGCCAAGTAAACAAGGAAAGCTCAGCATGGAGGATAATAAATTCCTTCCAAATTGTATCATGATCACAGTAGATCATAATCTTGTTTTATAAATCTAGTCCTGCCAAAACCACGCAAAAGAATCTGGACCCTCTTTGTTAAAGTAATTCTTCATAACTTAAATCAACTCTTGAATTTGTTCCCTGAAAGACTATATATTGTACATCTGTCATTTAAAAATACACATTTTACACTGTAATACTAATAATTATTATACAATTCAAGAAAAAATTCCTGACAATACACAGATGTTACTTTCTGTAATGGCTATGAAATAAAGGCAACACCTGAATTTCAAGTTAATTAACCGTCTTCACCTGGTTCACTGACTGGATCTTACAATTATCATATTAACATACCTATAGTTAAGAACCTCTACTGTAACACATTTGATTTCCTAATTCATAGCTTCCACAATAATGCTCATGTTTCAACTTAGAACAATTTTACTATGGATGTTTTGTTAAAATCAAAAGGCATTTGTAAAAGAAATTCTGTCGTCATCTTAAAAATGACAGTGTGTCCTGAGTTCAGCTGGGATAGATAGGGAAAAAAAAAAAGCTGTATTATAAATAAAGAGGGGTTGAAGTCATAAAAGGTATCTTTGTCAGTGTTACATTGCTATCCATTAAAAAGGGACAACATTTTGTAAAGATTATGTCTATGGCTGCCATTGTTATAAAAATGACTGTCAGGCAGAGCTCAGCCTCTTTGAAGGCTTGCTGGAGCCTTTGAATCTCATGTGTTCATCTCTCTTAATGGGCTTGCCCTGACAACCTTAAAAGAGTGTCATGATTTTATTTCAGAGCTCAAATATAGTTTGTGTTTGTGAGGCATTAAAATTAATAATAAAGAAGTAACCAAGCAGTCACCAGTTTCTATATATTTAGATTGTAAGTAAAAAAAACCTTTGCATCCGTTGTAACCAGGATGAGTCGTTATTCTTAGAGCCATAAGAATTTTTTTGCATTGTAAAACTAAATCTGATAAACTCTCAATTCAGATCCGTATGTTAATGATGTTCTCGCATTTGGTTCTATCCATAATAAACCCAAGTAGTAATTTACGGAGCATTCCTTAAAGTGTGTCAAGTATTTGATTGACTCTTACTAAGGCCAGATATCAAGAATAAAATTGAATCCCAAGTCTGGTGAAATCAGAAGTTTTGCCATGGTCTGCACAGTGGGTGCATTTCTGGGGTAGACAGAGAAGGCAATCTACATGCAAATAGATTAGGGCTTGTCTTCTGCCGATGCATCCACACTGGAATTTACTTTACATATGGACCAATGTGAGGTTTTTCTACATGCTGTACCAGTTTCAAGCCAAACAGATAAATGTAAGCCACTACCTCTAGGGATATTTCTTTTCTATTTTACTCCTATATTAAATATTCAGCTGATGAACATAGACAATTTGCACCGAAACATCCAGGTAGTTTAAGCTATCTGTGCATTAAGCAAGCCCAATTTGGTTTTACATTAGGACAGAAGTGTAGCAAAGCATTCACACATGTCTCAGATAGTACAGTGCAGGTACAGTATAAATATACAACCAGTACAACAGCTGCATGTACATCCCTCTGCACACTTCAGATTCAGTTTGAATCATAGAATGCTTTGGGTTGACAGGGACCTTTAGAGGTCATCTAGTCCAACCTCCCTGCACTGAGCAGAGACATCTTCAACTACATCAGGCGGTTCAGAGCCCTGTCCAACCTGACCTTGACAGTTTCCAGGGATGGGGCCTCCACTACCTCACAGTAGTGTTTCCTACCTCTGTTCCAGTGTTTCACCAACCTCATGGTAAAAATTTTCTGTCTTATATCCAGTCTAAATCCACCATCCCTTAGATTAAAACCATCACTCCTTGTCCTGTCACAAAAGACTGTCACAGTTTAAAAGCAGGGTGTCAATGAACTGAGTGACAGACACTCTGTGCTAACCCCCACCCTCCCACCAAAGGAAGGGAAAAAGGAGGAAAAGGGAGAAATACTTACAAACTTAATATAAAAAATTTTACTAATAATGCTAATTAATAATAATAAGAGAAACAATGTAAAATAAACAAAACCAATACTGATTATCCCAGAGCTGGATGCCAGGCACTGGCATCCTGCCAGCAGCTGCCAGGTAGCACCAGGCAGTCCCAGACTGGCCTCAGCAGCAGACAGGAACTGGACTCAGGGATGCATGGATAGGAATCTGGATCAGGATCTCACAAAGAGCAGGGTCCTCTTCAGAAACGTCCATGGATGAAGAGAGCGAGACCCTTGTGATACCACAGATTTAAACTGAGCATGACGTGCATGGCGTGGAATACCTCATTGGTCAGTATCAGGTCACCTGTCCTGTTCGCCCCTCCCCGCATGTGAGACCCTTTACGACTCCTCACTTGCGGGACCTAAAAGATCTGTCGGTGACCTTGACTGCTATACAGATAATTATAACAGGGTCCTTTTTCTGCATTCCTTTCCTACCGTTAGGTCAGTGTAATTATAAACATAATATGTTCTCAGCTTTGGAACTGACAGTGTCTGTAAAATATGCAGCCAGCTTCAGAAAAATGCAGCTACTTAGAAGAATTTAGCTGTAAGGAAGATTCACTAAAAGAGAATCAGTTCTGTTTTAACCAAAACCAGGACATAGGCCTTGCTAAAAACATTGCCCCCGTGTTTCCTATAGGTCCCCTTTAAGTACTGAAAGGCTGCAACATGGTCTTCCCACAGCCTTCTCTTCTCCATGCTGAACAACCCCAACTCTCTCAGCCTGTCCCCAGCGGAAGGTGCCCTATCCCTCTGATCATTTTTGTCACCCTCCTCTGGGCCTGCTCCATGTCTGTGTTCTTCTTGTGCTGAGGCTGCAGAGCTGGACGCAGGACTCCAGATGGGGCTTCACCAGAGCAGAGTAGAGGGGCAGAATCATCTCGCTCGACCTGCTGGCCATGCTTCTTTTGAAACAGTCCAGGGTATGGTTTGCCTGTCTTTTTCTAAAGATGGTTTCCAGATCCTCATAGGAGGGTGGAAGTGGGCAGAGAGTCAGAAAGCAATTTCAGCTTGCACTAACCACACAGTTTAGACACAACTCAGACTGCAATGATACATCTGTTACAGTCATCATTGCATCCATTTTGCTGATCACTGTATGTGTGGGTCCCCAACCAGTTTTCAATTGGGTGAGCTACTTCATCTCATTATAAACTTCTCATTCTGCTAGAGATGTGGCAGAACTTGAGAACACAAAGATTAAGCATTTAGCTCAAGACGACTGAATGTCTTGCCTGAAGCTGCTATCAGTTTCAGAATGGGATGAAATGTTTAGATTCCTCCTGTACCTCCTCAAAATGATGTTGTTTTTACCAAGTTGCTAGAATTCAGAAGACAATTCCCTAAAGAATAACCATTTCCTTTTTTTCCTCTTACAATGACAGTAATAATCATTTAGTATTAACATAATACAAAAAGAGAGAGACCTGATTTATGACAAAGATCCTCCTATGCTAGTCCTTCTAGAGGAAGCTGTTCACCGTCAGTGTGACGCCATAATCTCTGACTTATGCCAGTACTATTATATGACAGTTAAATAAGGTAAGTACAGCAGAATTGCTAGAAGGAACTGAAGTGTTATTAACTTTTTTCTTATTACATTAACCATAATAGTCATTCCTGAAGGATTATGTATATTACAGCCATTATTTGAGACATTAACACCCTCTTCTTGACGGAGAATTCTCAGTTGTGTCTGCTACATGCTCCCTCCCCATCATCAGACACCACTAACTGCTTCCCTTCCATCTTTGTTCTTCTTTCTTCTACACATCAACAGAACACACTTCATTTGCAACAGAAATATCTCTCTCCTAACTGAGGTTTCCAGGGAAGCAAAGTGAGATAATTTAATTACATTCCAAATAGCTACTCTACCTCAAACTGTTCAGATCTCCTTAAATCAAACCTCACATAACAGATGGAGTGCACATAATTTTACAAATGAAAGTATCATGGGCAATGCATACCTCAGACTAAGCTTGACAAATAAAATACAAATTAACTTTATAGCTCAATTCTTTATACACAAAGCCAAACACAACATTCATGGTGCCAGAAACAGGAAGAATGTCATAAGCATAGCACTGTGTCCAGCTATTTTGAAGACTAGAGGATGTACCAAAGTAGTTCAGCCACTTGTGGTCACCTCAGAAAAGGAACAAGTCTGAAAGCATATAAATTGCACTTTGGCAGAATTAAACTAATCAGCCTTCTTCCAGGCAATTAGCAGGTGTTTCTGTCTATCTGCATACTTACATGCCCTCTATTATCACACTCACTGAGCATTTCACAAACTTTAATAAGCTTATCTAATGCAGATGTAGAAATCATGCTGCATCTCATCAGTGCAAGATAAGCAAGGTGAGGCTAAGAATGATCCTTCACAGAACATCAGTGTTGAAGGACTAGTACGCAACAGAGGGCACAGAAGTTTAACAGTCTTGATCACTCAACGGTTATTCAAGATCCCCTGGAATTTTCTCACAGAACTCAAATGATAGTAAAGGGAAAAGAGTCCAGAGTTTAATTCTAAGTAAACTCGTTATAAGATTATGCTAGCATGCAGCTCACCATGAACTTGAAAGTTCAGTGGCACTAGGAAAACATTTCTGCCTGAGTTTTTGCAGTTGTACAGAAGAAGCATATATATATTAGATGCTTAGCTCATGCTCCATCAGATACAAGCTGGCATAATGTTCTGCATAGAAAGGGATTGTGATTAACAATTGAAGGAAGGTAAGAAGATTGAAGATATAGACTGGAAAGACTGAATTAATGTTATTGGCAAAGATTTTTTGCTACCTCATTTTGGCACATATATAGAATCGCAGAATCATGGAATTGTTTAGGTTGAAAGGCACCTTAAATATCATCTAGTTCCAACACCCCTGCCATGGGCAGTAATACCTTACACTAGAACAGGCTACTCAAAGCCCCATTCAACCTAGTCTTGAACAGTTCCAGGGATGGGGCGTCCACAGCTGTCCTGGGCAACCTGTACCAGGACCTCACCACCCTCACAGTAAAGAATTTCTTTCTTATATTTAATCTAAATCTACCCTCTTTTAGTTTAAAGCCATTACCCCTTGTCCTACCACTATACGCCTCCTTAAAAAGTACCTCTCCAGATTTCTTGCAGGTCCCCTTCAGGTACTAGACTCATAGAATCATAGAATCATAGGTTGGAAAAGACCTCTAAGATCATCAAGTCCAACCATCCACCCAACACCACCATGCCTACTAAACCATGTCCTGAAGTGCCACATCTACATGTTTTTTTGAACACCTCCAGGGATGGGGACTCAACCGCTTAACTGGACAGCCTATTGCAATGCCTGAACACTCTTTCAGTAAAGAAATTTTTCCTAATATCTAATCTAAACCTCCCCTGATGCAACTCGAGGCCATTTCTTCTCGTCCTATTGCTGGTTACCTGGGAGAAGAGACCAACACCCACCTCACTACAAACTCCTTTCAGGTAGTTGTCAAGACCAACAAGGTCCCCCCTCAACATCCTCTTCTCCAGACTAAACAACCACAGTACCCCCAGCCGCTCCTTATAATATTTGTTCTCTATACCCTTCAACAGGCTCGTTGCTCTTCTCTGCACAGGCTCCAGTGACTCAATGCACTTCTTCTAGTGAAAGAAGTGCCCAAAACTGAACACAGTACTCGAGGTGCGGCCTCATCAGTGCTGAGTACAGGCACACTATTTCTGATACAAGCCAGGATGGCGTTGGCCTTCTTGGTCACCTGGGCACACTGCTGGCTCATGTTCAGCTGCCTGTCGACCAACATCCCAAGCTGTTTCCACCAGGCAGCTTTCCAGCCACTCCTCCCCAAGCCTGTAGCATTGCATGGGGTTGTTGTGATCCAAATGTAGGACCCTGCACTTGGCCTCGTTGAAACTCATACAATTGGTCTCAGCCCATTGATCCAGTTTGTTCAGATTCCTCTGCAGAACCTTCCCACCCTCAAGCAGATCGATACTCCCACCCAACTCGATGTCATCTGCAAACTTACTGAGGGAGCACTGAACCCCTTCATCCAGATCATTGACAAAGATATTAAACAAGACCGGACCCAAAACTGAGTCCTGGGGAACATCGTTTGTGACTGGCCGCCAGCTGCATTTAACTCCATTCACCACCACTCTCTGTGCTCAGCCAGTTCTTTATCCAGCGAAGAGTACACCCATCCAAACCATGGGCAGCCAATTTCTCCAGGAGGGTGCTGTGGGGAGCACTGTCAAAGGCCTTACTAAAGTCCAGGTAGACAACATCCACAGCCTTTCCTTCATCCACTGGGAGGGTCACCTGGTCATAGAAGGAGATAAGGTTGGTCAAGCAGGACCTGCCTTTCACAAACTCATGCTGGCTGGACCTGATCTCCTGCTTGTCCTTCACATACCCAGTGAGCACACTCAGGATGAATCACTCCATAATCTTCCCTGGCACCAAGGTCAGGCTGACAGGCCTGTAGTTCCCAGGATCCTCCTTCCAGCTCTTTTTGTAGATGGGTGTTACACTAGTGATCCTCCAGTCATCTGGGACCTCCCCTGTTGGGCAGGACTGCTGACAGATGATGGAGAGTGGTTCGGCCAGCTCCTCCGCCAGTTCCCTCAGCACTCTTGGTTGGATCCCATCCGGCCCCACAGACTTGTGAGTGTCCAGGTGGCACAGCAGGGCGCTAACTGCTTCCTCTTGTTTTATGGGAGGTTTATTCTGCTCTCCATCCCTGTCTTCTAGCACTGGGGGCTGACTACCCTGGGAAAAACAAGGTTGCTACAAAGTCTCCCCAGAGCCTCCTCATCTCCAGGCTGAACAACATAAATAACATAAAGTAGTGAAAGTTTGTTGCCACATAAATTTGCTATTATATTCTCTTTAGTTCTTTGCTGTGTTTAAATATGAGCACTTCTGTGACCTTTATGAGAAACTATTTCTTTCTGTGGCGGTTATAAAGAAGAGCCTTCTAATTGCTGTATGATTATGAAGAAATTGGTGACCTCCAGGCTAGATCACAGCTGTGTGTTGCACTTAAGTATCTGTAACAACACACTTTCAGCAGATGCGTGTAGGAAGAACAGCATCTTCTGTGGTCTGGCAAAGGCTATTTCTGACTTCTTCTGTCACCGAAAAGATGGAAATACTTTACAGGAATTTGTTTCTATTACCTTTAGTCAAAGTTTCTGAAGGTTGACAATAATCCAGAGGATGAGACACTGTATGGACATACAACAAAGAGATGTAAGAGAGAGACCTGAGGCCATTGTGGCAACATATAACAAAGGACATTTTCACAAGCTAACATCTCAGAAGCACAAGGATAAATTATTTCCTAAAGAAAGACTGAAGAAAGTTTCCAACCAAATGAAAAATGAGACACAGTGCCAAAAATGTGAAAGCAGAAAAGGTCTTTCCTGAATCCTTATTTTTCAAATAAATCTTGTCAGATAATGAAGTTAAAAGATGGCAGATGCAGAAGGTAACAGCAATCAGAAAACAGCAGTGGTTCACACTGGAGAAAGAACAAGAACCTGAACTAGGATGCACTGATGAAACTGTCACTGATAGGCAGGCTAAAATTAAGGAAAACTGAAGCAAATGAAAAAGACATAAGAGTATCATTTACATCTCTGGGAACAGAAAGAAGAACAATAATTTGAAATTGGAGGGCATGCCAGGAGGCAAGAAGAAACGAAAATTGTCAAGCCTGAAACAGAACGTAATTAAGGAACCATTAACAGCAGACCAATCTGAAAAAACAGTTAATGAAAGGGCACACAGAAATTAGTTTCCTATGTCTGCAGTGGGTAGGATACCCAGAGATGCAGTTGTCAAAAGCCATCACTATCAGCTGGAGAACCCTCCTCTTTTAGGATAAGGAGACATTTTTTTCCCAGGTTTATAAAATACTAATCTTCTAGAACCTCTTAACGGTGACATTTGAGCAGAAAAGAAAGCTGAAGTATAACAGTAATGTGCCATTATTTAGACAGATGTGAGGCCTCGCTTTAAATTTCAATTTTCTTTTGACAGTTTTACCTTTTACAGTTTTTACCTGTTACCTTTTACCTATCACATAAAATTAGGAGGTGCTTACAAGTGGCAAAAGAAATTGGCTATTACACAAGAAAGTGACAATAAAGATATATTTTGTGATTTTTTCCTTTTTCATAATTCTACCTTAAAGCAATCAGCAAAGGAGAAAGGAAGAAAGCAAAGGTCGTGAATCACTGGAAGCCTGCAATAGTGCAAACCCAGAAGGAAGATACAGTCCCATCCATCTTTTACCTAGAGACTCACTGGGAAGGGTCAGGAAGCAGAAAGAGGGAGAACTCATCTGAGGGCCACCATTTGAAACAAGCTCCCAGAGTCTCTATATCACCCAGAGTTAAACTAATAAGCAAGAGTTCTCCACCATTCATTTTAGGTAAACTCGTGAAGATGCATTTGTATGTAAAGATTCCTTATACCGAAAACTGCAAATACTAATGTAGATGAAGTGTAAATCAGATGATGGGATGTTTAAATTAGTTTTAGGTTCCCATTATCTTGCATCTCTGAAGCTCAAGAATTTTATGTGAAAAGCTCGACTGGAACCACGTAGGTATTCTAACTCATTGATATGCTGTATACTTTTTAGGTACTTCCCTCAAAAGTCTTTCAGACAAAGTTAAGTTATAAAATATAGAAGAGGGATACCACTGTAGCAGTACTCAAAACAAAGGAGGGGACAAAATGGACCTTTATAAATAGCAAACAACACAACAAGAATATCTACAATTTTCAATCTTCTAAGTCCTTTATGTAGGTAAAAAATAAAAGGTAGTGAAAAAAATCCACAATGAGTGTGTTTCAGAATACTGCTTGGGAAAACAGACTGGAATTTTAAGAAGAAGCAGACATGGATACAGTGATTAAAAATACAAAGAATAAAACTATTAAAGCCTGTGAGAAAAAGATATGTTAACAAATGACATAAGTACAAAAAGCAAGTTCTTTGCAGTCTGGATAATTGTTAATTTTTTGACAATGATACAGCAGAAACACAGTTTTTACCAGAGCACTCTTTTTGAAGGAAATAAGATTACATTTTATTACAACTTATATCAAGATATACCTCTACAAGTAAGAATAGTGACCATGAATAACCTCATTAAATTAATCTGCATTAATGTAAAAGACCTTAACAGTATAATGAATAGGAGGAAAAAATAGAAAAATCTTCCAGAGTTCTAACAGACATCAGGAGACACACTGCAGAGAAGCAAAAGCCATTATTCAAAGAAAATTGGTTTAATCAGGCTTCTTTCTTCTTGTACCCTTCTATAAAGAAAGATGATGGTGTAAAAGTAGACAAACAGAACTCCCTTATCAAAACAGAAAAGAAAAAAAAGAAAAAGTAGGAAGCAACAGTCCCAGTTTGACCTCAGAGATTACTATAGGATCAGACAATGCCTCGTCGGTACAAACAAACTTCTGTGATAGTTTCAGGAGTAGCAAAGATTGACTCTAGAACTTCCACATTTTGCTTAGAAAGCAGAATTATGCAGTATCTGGTGCAGCTGTTGTTCTCCAGATGTCTGTAGGTAAACTTCAGTAGGATTCATCTGCCTGACTTAGATGTTTAGTAGTTAGATAATCTAAATTTTAAACATAATCATAAAGGCCTAACTTACCACTTAAATCCTTTTTTATTAATAATTGGAAGGAAGAGGAGTCTCCAGAGGGCTCTTTATCTCCTCTTGGCGTAATTATATAACACAGGTCATGAGAGTACCTTAGATACAGAGTACCTTACATGTAGAACACTTATTTATTTGTATACATTTAGGGCAGATCAGTGCCAACAATCATTGCAACTGATGAAATTTGACTGTTTTCAGGATAACAAAGCTCTAAAGGCATCTCACAGAACGTTATTCTGGTTGACATAACTGACCTGGGCAAAACTTGCCCTTATTTATGGTTCTTCTGCTTTTAGGCTTTTAGTAACTTTATCATAATTTATTTCTTAAATAAACCACAGTCCACATTAATGCAGGCTCCTTCTTCTGCTCTTTCTTCACTGCAAAAAAAAAAGTATTCATGACCTCCTTTTTGGCCTTTTTAGGCATCTTCTGTAAATATTGATTCAATAAGTAGGACCTGATGGTCCTGTTTCCAGTATGTACATCATTTTTTTCTTGTGAACTTGAAAAAACATTGACTTCTTCTTCCTCTTACCTACAAAGAAATTATCTGTATTTATTTCCTTATCAATTTAAGCTGCATAATATGTACTTTGCTGGGGGTTCTCCATAATCTACCATTCCCAGAATATTTTCCTGGTGCCATGCCACATATCAGTCCAAGTGAACTTAAAACAACTTTCGAATGTGTAAACTGGATAATTTCATTTCCCACCATCCAATTTGCACTTACAAGTGTAATTTTGCCTGTAAAAATTCAAGTTTTTACACATGTAGTATTTGCATCTACACATGTTTTGAAAATTTGCCTCTAGGCAGAAAATCACATTAATCCAGAGCAAATTGTTCCTTTTCTTAAAACAAAAAAATGTTACCAAACCGTCAGATGAAAGGGACACTTCAGCAAAAGGTCAGGAAATCCAGCTGTAATTTCACTCTAACTAGTGCTTTAGATTTCAACTTTGAATTCTAATTAAAGATTGAGGTATAAGTATGAAATTCTAATGAGAAAGCTGTAGGCTATATTTTTCAGTGTTAGATTATATCTTTTGTTATTTCTAAAAGCAGAATATCATTTTTGTATATTTAATACGATTTGAGGGCTTGTTTTTCTCACAGAGATGAACGTGAAAATTCTATGAATAATACTGACTCCTGTAATACAGGAAAAAAACAAATCAACATATTCTCTCGTTTAATGATATTTTTTCTGTATTTTAATTTTTAAAACATTTTTTTTAAATTCCAGAAATTGGCTTTTATTTTTAGTCATGGTTTGTTATTCTTTTCTGGAAGTATAGAAATTTTATCTCAATGTCCTGTTAAGATTATTCTTGTTTCACGCCCTATGTAATGGCTAATAATAAAAAAAAAAAAAAGGCTGTTTGCCATTAAAACTTGTCTCTGTGCTAAGAAAACTAGTTACAAAACTGTTAGCTATCATTTCAACATTTGCATACACACTGGCTGAGCCTGACTAATGCTGGCCACTTCGTCCAAGGTTTATTCAGATTGTGACATAGTCCTTCTATTGGTTTTGGTTTTCTGTCTTTTGTTAAGGCACTTGTTGACTTGCTAGAAATGCAGTCTTCATTCTCCAGTTCATCAATCCCTTAAGTACAATACATAATCTAATGACAGAGAAGTTGCATCATTTAACATTTTTATGTAGAGATCTTTGTTCTACCTTTGCTCCCTGTCTTTGTCGTATAGCTAAATTTGCTTTCTTATCGCTTTGCAAATATTGAAGGGCAGATACCATGCACTGAAATTCCCAATTGCTGCAACAATTTTGAAATGATACTTAAAATCTCTATTTTTAATTGTTGTAGTCTTGAAGAATTTCATATTGTTCCAATCATACTAACAATTGGACATTATTTTCTGACTAGTAGTTTAATTCTTTGACTTGCCCCAGGTGTGTCTTGGCAAGGAATATGTCTTCTTAATATTATATCAGTTTTTCTATTCACTGAAAATAGTATTTAATTGTCTTAATACAAAATTCCAGTTTATGCTGCCAGCTTTAGGCATTTGCTCCTTGCGATCTGACCAGTATAGGATAAAAACTGGGTTTTCACAGAATCACAGAATCACAGAATAGTAGGGGTTGGAAGGGACCTCTGTGGGTCATCTAGTCCAACCCCCCCGCCGAAGCAGGGTCACCTACAGCAGGCTGCACAGGACCT
>Ga0065711_1035831_pt1 | contig 21778 bp, 14 predicted proteins | sample Hoacrofraction12_FD_59098 | JGI IMG/M metagenome (GOLD analysis project Ga0065711, IMG submission 59098) | Hoatzin crop microbial communities from Cojedes, Venezuela - Epithelial fraction 12 v2 (version 2) | ecosystem: Host-associated > Birds > Digestive system > Esophagus > Crop | place... | reverse complement strand
GAGGCCCCATCCCTGGAAACATTCAAGACCAGGTTGGACGGGGCTCTGAGCAACCTGATCTAGTTAGTGGTGTCCCTGCTCGCTGCGGGGGGGTTGGACTAGATGACCTCTAGGGGTCCGTTCCAACCCAAAACTTTCTATGATTCTATGATTCTATGACCAACATACTTCCTCTTATTCTCCTAACCTCTGTTTTATTATCCAATGGATGCATTAAAGAGTCCAGAGGTGGTTTTAGCATGAGGCAAAGTAACCAGGAGACACTTTTCTCTGCAGTCTCCTGTGTATTGCTTTTTTTTACTTCCCATTTTTGCTATCTAGAGAGAGCTTTGTTCTGGCTGGTTTTGAACTTCTGCAATTAAAACAGCTGGTTTTAATGGCACTTCAGAGAAATAAATGGGCACTTTGATGGACGGTGGTACTTGGAGTAGTTCTTCCGTGTGTCCTGTTTCTGGAAGTGTTAATTGAGTTTTGTTTGTGTCAGGTGGTTCAGCAGGATGTGAAGGCATCAGAACCACACAACAGGCTTGGGGTCTCTTTTTTGTTTCCACCAACAGCATTACCGATGCACCACATGAATCATGTGAATGAAATGTTGCTGGTGGAGATGAAGCAGGTGAGCTCAAAGATCTTGAGCTCAAAGATCTTGAGCACCATTCTTCAACCACAAGAATTTTAGTGTAATTATGTATACTTGTACGATCGGCACATAACAATATAAACACTACAGTGAAATTGAAAGGAAGTTTGAGTAATGTTTCAATCTAGAAGTCTGAAATAAAGACCTCGGCAGGAGTGAAAAAAAGTATCTGGACAATCTCTTAAAAACCTGTCTTAATTTGGTATTTTGAATTGTTTCTTATAATGCTGGGAATCAAAGGTGTGATATCTTTAGTCAAAAATTTAAGTACAGTTTTGCCTATGGACTTCAGTAGACGTTTGTAAAAATGTGCATGTAAGTTCCCAACTGCATGGAGTTGCATATTCATTTTCTAAACCTTAAATGTGTTATTTTTGTAACCAACACTACTTCCATATAGTCTGTGTGTGAGTATGGAGGATATTTAGTTCTTTCCGGCCAGGTTACCTTAGCTTTTTTCCCATTTGAGTGGAATTTCACAGAAGAGTGAACTTGGTGTTCTAGGTGGCTAGCACAAGATAACCAGGTGAAAATTCAATGGAACTTGAAAAGCAGGCAGTGTCTTATGGCTTTAAAAATGACCAGTGAAGGTGTATTATATTGAAATAAATTTGTGTGACAATATGTACTAGGAAAAATACAGCTGAAAGAGTAGAAAAGGAAAATAGAAAAGAGAGTTTGTTAGTCTATCTTTTTATAAAAACAAATGTATTCAACAAATATGTGGATTTGCTTACATAAATGTAAAGTAAATACAAATATATATGTGAATTTTGTTAAGAAAAAGCAAATTGTTTATAGAGGAGACAGTCTAATATGTTGTAACAAGGAGGAACAAAAATTCAAAAAATTTGGGAGAAAGCAAGTGTAAGAATGATAGCCTTAAAAACTTTACAAGATACAATGTTTTAAGACCTTGCTTAATGCTACTTAGACTAATAGAGAAGCAGACTTTAGTTAGGGTCAGAAAGAATGATATTTGGACAGAGTATCACTAAATAGGCTTTAAAAGAAGAGTATGTGCTGATCATTTTTGCTCTCTTAACAGGTAAACCAGATAAAAAACTAGATAAACTACAACATGCTCACATATTCAGTCGGGAAGCAAGACATTATCATATAGCTCTTTAAACCACTCTGGTTTATGTTTCATGGTTAATGTAATTAATATTGAGGATTCTTTTAGATCAATCTGCAATGCTTTGTTGTTGTTAGGTTTGTTTTTTAAAGTCATGTAATATTTTTTGGTCAAAATTACTAAATCTCAATTTGCATAGGAATGTTTCATGAGTAGAAAGGGAGTAAATGTACTGGATCAGCTAGAATAGATTTATTCAGTTCTGCCATTGACATGGAATTTACAGTCAAACTGGTGGAAAACCAGCCGTCTAAACTGGATTTTGATGTATATTGCCTTTGTTTCTCTGAACCAAACAGTAAGGGGGCTGCATTCCTAAGAAGCTATCATCTGATGTACATACCTCTGCAATGGCAAAGCAATCTCAGTCTCAAGGCATACCATTTCGGTTTATCAAGTTACCTTTTAGAATCCTATGTCTGGGTTAATGTGTGCCAGTGGTCAAAGTTTCCCTCCATAAAACTTCCTTTCAGTTTCTCTGTTTGATAATTGATGTTTCTTTTGTTTAATCTGAATTGGATTGGGCTCTGGCTGAAGCTCTTGATGGAAAAGCTATTGTCATCTCAACAGTGAGATACTGAAGTGCTTATAAGAATCTTGGGAATGGTCAAAGCTGGAAGAAAGGAAGAAATTTTTTTTTCCATAATAGGGCTGCAGTTTAAGATTCCAAGGTTAGGGTGCATAGTAGGAATGATAAATGGATGCAGAACCGTACTTTACAGTGTCACTTTTGGAGTAAAACATGTTCTGGTCTTCTCTTTGTTTTCACAGGCGCTTAAGACTGCAGAGCTTCAAAATCAGGAGTAAAATCAGCTGGACAGTTGCTTCCTGCCTTCCTACATAGGTAAACACATTAGAAATAAAACCAGGGGCCTACCTACCTCGTTCCTGTAAAATAGCTATAACTATCGCCTCCACCCTCAAACTAGCATGCGTCATTTAGTAGTTTTGAAATGCTGAGCATAAGAGCCTTGCAAAGAAAGCAAGAATTTAATTTTTGTGGTTGACAACAATAAAGTGTGGCCAACTAAAATTATTAAAAAGCTAACAGCATGGCTACTGCCTGTGGCAACATAGAGCTGGTGGATGCAGTGTTACTCATTAAACGAATCTTTATCTGTGCTTCCTAAAGCTAGGATGCTAAATAAGTTCCTAAAACCATCCTTACCATTGCCATGTTAAACCACTGCAGCAGTTGATCTGTCACTGCGGAAGCTCTGGTTTGGGCTTAGTTCTTCACTTTTATGTTTCTTAACAGTTCATTCTGTAATAACATGGTGCAGCCCACTGTGAAACTTAAATGGAAGATGCCCATAGTAATAACCTTGGTAAGGACAGTGAACTGAACAATACATATGCTAAATGAGTGGTGTTTAGGTGATTATTAACTGCTGTAAATTGCCATTTACTTGCTGACTTCTCTGTCCTTTTTCTAGGGAGAAAGTGGGTTTACTGGTGTGGATGCCCGCCCCATTTGCTTCACCAAACAGAGAGAGGGCATGCAGGAGAGATGGGACATTTTTGCAAGTAAAACCTACCATGGTGAGTTGGATTTTGTCCCTGCTTCTGCTACAGAATTTCGCAATGATGCTAAATACATCGCTTAAGTGAAACTTTTCACACAAATGTTTCTCTTTCTCTGGAAGCATGTTACATGTAACACTTCCTTGGCAGCAGTGCTGGATTGAGAAGTTCTTCCCCACTGCGTTTTTCCGTCCCTGCCACATTAGGTCCACAGAACTGCTTGAGTGGACCTTCAATAAATTAAAACAGCAAACTAAATGGAGCCGAAAATAACTACTTTCGATTATGTACACGAGAAAAGTATGAGAAATTGTGGTCTGTATTCTTGATTTGACACCACAGGGTCTGTCTTGAACAATGTGCTGAAAAGTAAGTACATGGGAATGAGATTTTTAATTTTGAGTTGCTAAATACCCTCTAAAATTGTAATAAAGTGCAGGGACTCAAAATTAATAATGTTTTTAAAACTAATCTGTCTTCCTTGACTCCACTTTTAATATAGTGTCATAATTGCATACCTTACAGGCACATTGTTGGCTAAGCTCATTAATTCCTGGAACTGAACTGCAAGGGAAATTATTCTTAACCTTTATCAGTGTGAAATTTGATAAATTTATTGCTACCAAGTTGCATGAAACATGTCAACTTTCTCTATAGTAGTCTATAGCACCTTGTAAGATGATTCAGTACTCATGACCCACTAATTATATTGGGATTCACTGCAAAACCAAACCTATCCAGTATTTGTGACCTCTGTCAACTTCACAATAAGTTTTCATATAAACAGTGATTTGACTATATTTTTAACCATGTATTCCTTGAGCTGGAGCAATGAGGAAAGCCTTGTTTAATTTTAAGTGGACTCAGGCATGCTTCCTTCTGTAGTGTAAGCACCTAAATCATATGAAAGCTGTGAAATACACAAGGTGGTTTAGAACCAGTTAGAACTGGGCCTGGAGTGTAAGAAGGAGAAACAATTTTTAAACATATCTAAATGTTTTTGTTCATAAACTGGTTGGTTTTGATGAGGATCTAGAAAGCTGCTGGGAATATTATGGGAATGTAATGCTGTACTGAAAATGAGGAAGCGCATTGATGAGCAGAAGAGGGGAAGTGCCCAATCTATGAAAAGGTGTACAGTTCAATTTTTGTTAAAATCTACAGCATGGTAGGAGGCAGGTGGTATGAAGCCACTCAGAAGAATACTGCCTGTTACCCTGGTATCTCTGATGACCAACTCATCGTAAGGCCAGTCTGCAGAACTTCATTCAAGAGTTGCATGAATTTGTGATGGTCTATCTGACTGTGATTAAGGTGTGGCTGAATGTTAATACCCTTCAGAATGGCCTTGTTAATAGAAAGTGCAAGTATGAGGAGGGGAGGTTTTTAGCTGATTCCGGTGTCAGGAATAGCATTTGTAAGATCAGACAGAACTTAAAGCCCTTGCTTATTAGGATTCTTAGCTTTACAGTAGATGTACTTAAATTTCTTTTAGGTGTCTTGATTCACACTGTACCTTATCGAGAGTTTTTAAAAACTATTTATTCTACATCAGTCAGTATTGAAACTTCAGCCCTACAGACGTCAGGGAATTCAGCAGTGTTTCTTATGGTTAAATTCATAGCATCTGTTTTCCAGTTTGATTTTCATAAGGGCCTTTCCATTATTGATTAATAGAGATATAAACCTACCCACTTGCAGTGATATGAAAAAATAAATGTTTCTATCGGGTTATTTCTATGCTTATTTTTCTGTCATTATACAGGATTACATAAGCACGTATCATGAGAAGTTGACCATGAGGAATGGATAACTGGGGGAGGCAAAGCTCAAAAATATCAAGACAGTGCTTCTAGCAAAACTTAGGGAACATAATGACACGTTCAGTGTATTTCGAGCAGAAGGGAATCGAGGGGGGAAAAAATGTGAAATTCGAACAGAAGAAACTTCTAAGCTAGCTAACTCTAATTTAATCTTCTCTTGCTTTGTTGTTTTTAATACTTCTAGTATTTCCCAGTCTGCTTTAAATAGAAGAAATTTGTGTAGCAAAGATGTTGAATAGTCATCATTGATCATAGAGTTTAGGGCAGACTGTTGGGTGGCAAATTGTACTGTCTTCTTACAGGTGCAGGTTTTGGCTGCCTTTGAAATGGTGTATTTTTCTACTAAACTTTTCTGCTTAAATTCGAGATTGTGCTTGTAAAACCTGACCCGTAAACTTGTTCTGCTGCTGGCATTACAGTCTGCAATGGAGCAACTGTCGGTAGCAGAGTTCTGAGCTTTCGTAAACATTGTGCTGGCAAACCTTAAAACAGATTTTGAAAATAAGATGATGTCAGTAACTTGCAGATAGTGCCTAGCTGGGAAAAAAAATCAGGAAAAAATAATGGAAACCATGGATTTTATTTCGATTAAAAAAATATAATCAGTCTCTCAATTCCAGAGATTAAAAAATAAAGCCTGCACTGTTTTTTGCTGATGTATTTATTAAGTTATGCCATTGCAATTTCAAGGGAAAGTCTTACAGAACTCAGTAAGCCATGAGTGAAGTTATTAAATACAACATTGTGTTTCTTCTTGATTTGCTTATATTCTCATCATCGTAAGCGTCATCAAACTTCAGGGAGGAGTATCAAGAGTTTGAATCAACATTTTAACTGGATTAAATATTTTTGAACAAAGAATGGGGATTCCTCTATTTCATTATTTTGAAATGTTTATATAATCTGAATTATGAAATTATTTCAGCAATATGTCTGGGTAAAGGAAAAATATTTAAGTAATCAAATAACAAACTATACTACTGCAGGTATGCTTCTTATAAAACAGTGTGCTGGAAATGAAATATGTATTTTCTTTTTTTCTTCCTTTTTCATGGAAACGTATTTTTTTTGTCTCCTTAGAAGTCCTTTTGTAACTCATTTGAAGTGAGAGAAACATTGATAAGCAATGATAAATACATCTGTGTTTAAAAAAAATGTCAGGCGGCTCTGTTTTGATGGTGGAAGAGCAGTGGCACAAAAGGACATTGTCTTATAATATCTAATTCTGAAATGAGAGAGCGCTAGGTGGTAGAAAGAAAATGTGCATGTTACAAAAAAAGAAGTACTTGTGAGCTAGCCTGTTTATCCAAGAACAACAGCCAATGCAAATGCTTGAAGTGTTCTCAACTGTGAAATCTCTGAGATGAAATAAGTATCCTTGAGCAATACTGCTTTCCTTTTTCTGTCCTAAGGATAACAGCTGAACAGACTCTGCTGTTAGCGTTGTGCTCACTTGTGCATTGGCATATACGGTCTTGTTTTTCTGCTACACTGTTTTATGAAATCAATAGTCATTCAGAAAGAGCTGGATTGCTACATCTGACAGTTGTGAAGTTTGTTGAACATACTGTGTTGACCTGAAATTATTTTTGTCAGTGTCCTCTGTATTCTTTCCTTGTTGAGCTGTAATTATCCAAATATTATCTGATACAGTTTCAACAGAAAATAGTTTTCTTCAGTACTTTCAGGGGGTGGAGTAAGAACATAAATACAGACCTGGGTAATAGTCCTGTGCTGAAGAGTGTTCTTTCTGTCCACGCAGATTCTGAGTAATAATATTTTCATACAGTCTAGAAAAAGAGAGATGATAAAAATGTTTCCTTACAAGCAAACCTTCATACCAAATACATGTAAACAGACTGGATTGTGTGTGGATGAAGTCAAGCAAAGAAGCAAAGTTAAATTTCACAAATCTTTCTTTCCTACTTTCAAGCCTGAATTGTGTTGAGAGTATGGGATTTTTGGTGTCTGACTATCAAAGGTCTCTTCTGAACGGGAGAGACAGGCAAAGAATCTATAATCAAGAAGTGGAACTTTGTGTACCAAACTCTCTAAAGGCTCCTGAACTGTTGCTGAGCTCATCAGTTCTGTCTATAGCTGATGCACAAATTTTTTTCAGAACTCCACCCTCCTCTGTGGAAACTGTTTTTATTTAAGCTGTGAGGATTAAGAATGATAATTAGTAGAACCTTTGGGTTTCTTGCTGAGAATTTTGTAAATATTCAGTTTTGTCATGGACGAAAAGCTGTATCCAAATATTACACATAGAATGTTTCCCCTGGAACCACTGTCACTTCAAAAGTCCTTGTGAGTTTGGACACTGCACTTATCATCTGCAAGTCCCTGTCTTTCTGTCTGGGTGTCAGACTAATTTTATTTGTCCTTGACCAATCACCAGCGCTGAACAGATTGCATTGCTCTGTTCTGCCAGGGGAAAGTCAATCCATGTTAATGGCTTCTTTAATCTTTTAAAAGTGATTATTTTATTTGGGGCAGGACTCCAGCCAATTCCAGTCTCTTGTTACTGATAGAGTTCAAATAGAGATAAGCAGTGCCTGCATGAGACAAGTTACACTCTAATCTTTCCATATTTTGTGCCTAATATAACTGAAAAAAAATCTAAACTTGGTTCTCAGGAGTTATAACATTGTATGGCTCATATGGTTGACCTTCTCCAATCTTGATTTCAGGTAATACCGGTTAGCACTCTATATGCTATTAGCTGCTATGTATCGAATCTAAACCCAACCTATCTGATGTGCCTCATCTATGCATCTGAATTATGTAATTCTACAGTATACTTTTGCTAGTTTTTGCTTGTCAAGGACTAGAAGAGTAGGAAAACAGAGTAGACCAGGGAACCTGCAGATGTGAAGAGGAAGGAGGAAATGAAATGATCTGTTACTCCACTTTACATTGCCAACCTGAAAATCTTTTGATGGCAAAAATAATTTCTAAGCATTTAGTCATTTGTTGCAAAAATAAATCAACACTGGCTTAGATGGCTAAAGCTTGAAGTCACAGACACTGTTGTGTTGCTGTCTTGAAGCTGTAGCTTGTGCTGTGTAAGCCCTTCAGTTCCTACTAAACTCAATGTCTACTTTGACAAGGAGGTTTTCTGGGTTGTAAAGAAGCCCAAGCATCTCTCACCCTCCCAGCTCAGTGCTTGCTCTGGGCTAATCCTGTGCAAAGAATTCTGATAACGTCTAGTTTTACACGTCCGCATCAGATATCTGCTGTCTCCCGCAGAGCTGGTGATACGATCACCCAAAGCATAACAAACTGCCACTTGCAAGTCTTCAGGACGTTGCTTACATCCAGAAGAAGGCAGTTTCCCAGAACTTTCTGGTGATGAGGACATGGTTACCAATAGAAAATAAATCTCACTTTTAATTTTCTGACGTGGTTAATATAACTTGTAGTCAGAGCGATAAGAAAGAAATGTGATTGTGTTTTATTCAAGTGTCATCATGGCTATTGCTGTGGCAGTATTTGTAGAGAAGTATGTTGGCTTGTTATAGACTGGTAGCATTTGGTTATGCAAATAAATGGGACACATTACCTGTCACTACAGGCAGCTTACCCTTGAATTCATTATTTCGCAGTTACTGTTAATTTTAGGCTAACTTATGACTATGTACCATTTGATTGTAGTCTATTTGAATTTCAATATTGAATTTTTCTTAAGAATCATTATTAAGATACAATCAATAAAGACTAACTGCTGTATTAGGATACTCGGGCTGCTCTGCCTAACATGGGTGGAAGTAGAAGTGCGTTTTTATTACAGGCAACGCTCGGTCATTGTGAGATTTAATTACTAGTTGGATTGGTTATTTTAATAACAATCTGAGACTATTTGGTTACATAATAACAGTATTGCTATTAGATGAGGTACATATTGTCAGTGAGTGAAAGCGTGTAGCTTTGCTTTGTCAAAGGTAGAAAACATAAACATTCTAGTTCATGCTCTTTACCTCTGGCATATGCCTTTACAGGTTTCATTACTTATCAGTGCGAATGAGACTAATTTACTTAGTCCTCATGAAATCAAAATACTTTTTGCTTATTACCAGAAGTAGCGCTAAATCCTGCTAAGCCCTAATCCATAGTGAGAAATGAGATTCATCCTCTTTTGTACACACTGTATAAATCATGTTTTTCACCACTGAAAGCAGCTATGTGTGTAAGGCAGTGACTTCACACAGCTTTTCAGGCCAGTGTATCCACATAAAACTTCATGTCTCAGTCAATTCTGTCCAAGGGGGTTCTCATGGAATTCCAGGAATTTTTTGTTTGTCTTAAAGTTTGCTTTTTCACAGTAAAGCTTGTTCTTCCAAGGTAGGAGATTCTAGACCTAGATGAAAATAGTTAAATATATACTTTAAAAAAATAATGTGTTCTCAGTGGACAGTTGAATCATTAGGGTGTATTTTTAAGAAAAAATTACTGAGTGCTTCAGCTTAGAGCAAGATTCTGTCATTCTAAAGAAATTCATCTTAATCTAAGAAGGCCTTAATATTATTGTAATGAGAAAATAATCAACATAATGTAGTAGAAGAATAGAGGTTAAAAATTTCATGCAGTGTAAAGACTTTTATAGTACTTAAACATTCCTTTTGTAGTTATTTAGCATGAAGTCCATGAGAATTTCTATTCCATTGTTTTTACTGATAATATGCGCATATTAACATGGTGTCTACAGACTGAGCTAGTAGACAGTGGCTACGTGATGTAAATAGGATATTTGTCTCTCTTGAAGTATTACTATTTTGATAAGGTGATTAGAAACTCCCGAGTTTCTAATGTATTAAACCTTTAGAATCAGGACAGTTCAAAATAAATGTCACCTGTTTCTAGATGCTGCATGGGCTCTGTCATAATTTTTCAGTATTGCAGAACCAAACTGCAGCCCAACCTAAGTTCATTCAGATTCGCATACTTAGAAGTAAACTAATGTAATTTTGAATTGCCCCTCTTGCAAAGACAAAAAGAAATTCAGTAAAATTAGACAAAAACTAGCCATACTTGATCTCTCCATTTTATTAATATGTTTAAGGGCAGAGAGCATATGGATGGAGAATCCTAGAATTATTAATGTTGGAAAAGACCTCTAAAATCATAAAGTTCAACCGTCAAGTTGGTACTGTCTGTATAGCTAGAAGAAGGAGCCAGTTAATACTTTGATAGAGGAGTAACTCCTTTCCAAGAAAATAATCTCCTCTCACATTTCTTCTTGAACTACATCCATATATTTCAAGCGTGAAAAGCTGACACTGTCTCTCATGGATGTTAAAAATCTTTGGAACCTTATCCAGAGAGAATTTGAGTAATTAAAGTAGGTTTCAGTGTAAATTAGACCAGTAAGATTGTAAAAAAATCTGTTTATGGAGCAGTTAAATCTTTATAGAGAACTAGAGGATCTTTAACACTTACAAGCTGAAAAGATGTTTGACGAATAGTAGGTTTCAAGACTGAAAAGGGTCAAACACGCATTGTGGTTAAGTTCCAGACACTTATTTCCTGGTCATGTTTTGCTAAATTTGGAACTGAGTCAACATCCTTTGCAAAATGTGTACTGCATTTAATTATGTTCCATATATTGTTTCACTGGAGGCTATGAGATTTGGCTATTTCGTTTGTGTTCTTAAGTTATTGTTGCTGTATCAGAAAAATGAATTGTGCACTGGTGGTGTAATAAACTTACAAATGTGTTATTTTATTAAACAGGCAGGGATTAAAAGGATGTTTTATGCAACATTTCGACCAAGATATTTTAATAATTAATTAGATAAATTTTTATGGTGAGGCGTTTTATTTTGTAAGGGATACTCTGTACATTGCTGAGCTTGGAACCACTCATGAGAGCAGTAAAAATAACAAAGTCGATAGTAAAAACAACAAAGTCAATGAATGTCCAGTTGCTTTATCTGTTGTATCAAATCTTTGTGCTATAGGAAGGACAGGCACTGGGGAAATTCCCAATGTGCCTCTAAAAATGGTAGGAAAATATGTCTTATTCATTAGAGAGAAAAAAGAAAAGGCCATAACACATTCTAGTATTTATGCAGATGATTTTTACTTGAAAGCGGGAGCTAAGCAGAGCTGTATGCAAAATAGGTTTCTTCTTCCTAAAAGTTCAGCTACTAAAAGCACAGCAATTGAAAAAAAAAAAAAACAACAAACGATTGTAAATGATTAAATTGGTTTGGTAAACAGTGTTATAGTGGAAACTGAGATGCACCGTGCCTGTTAATTTCCAGGCAGTGTTCTTGCACCAGTGGGACAAAATCTCCAATTTCTCTTGCAGTTACTGATAAATAGGTATAACAGTCAGCTTCTTCAAAGAAAGAAAAGTGATAAAATTACTTCTGCTGCCCAGGAAGAAGGAAAAGATATCTCCTTGTCCTGCAGTATAAGGAAACACTCATATATGTATATATATTCAGTATTTAATTGTTGGTACAGATATTTAAATACTACACTACCATTTCTTATGATGTATGAATTCATCCCACATGGTGTAAAATTGATTGTAATTTTTAAGCAATATAGGTAACAGAGTATTTATATGATGTGACTTTAACCATCTTCCTGGAATTAAGAACCTATACTCCCAAAATAGTTAACGGAGACTCCAAAGTGCAACTAGAGCACCTTAGTAGAGCCTGTCTACATATTTTAACTGTCCAGGGACAACTTCAGGTCTCCATTTGGAGACTGACTTGTTTGGTTACAGACGAGGGGTTCTGACATTCTTTTACAGTGTTTTTTCCATCTCTTGGTAAGAAGAAAGGCTGATTAAATGGGAAAACTTTCAACTCTGCTATTAGGATCTACGAATCGGGGTTGTACTGAGCTGGAAATGAAGTTTTAAAATCAGACATCACTGGATAATGTCACGCTAGGAAACTCATGGGCATGCAGTCTTGAACTGATATCAAGTGTCATGAAAGGGAAATGCATTTTGAACCTGCTTTTCTAACAGTCTCTCTAATGAGACTTATGCCCATCCATCTGTGTATCATTCTTCCCAGTTCCCCTGAAACCACTGTATAATTTGAAAAATAGTTAGAATTGTCAAAGTTATCAAAATTTGTACAAAACCTGTGAAAGTCTGTGGCTGATGGAGAAGAAAAACTGAAACTAGAACCATACTGTTTTCTGCACTGTTTGAAGGCAGTTGTTTGGACAAACTAGTGCATATGTGGTTCTGGACTAACTCTGGGATGTGCTGGTGGCTGCAGAAGTGTAGAGTATTAGAGAGAAATCCAAAGAAAACGAGGTTTCCTTCCTTCTACTGCTCACAGAACAATTTCCTGCAAAGCTGGTAGGATTTTCCAAATAAATTTTCTACATGTGGAATTTATTTATTGTTTCTGTGAATTCAGAGATGTTAACTGTGCCTCAAAGTATGCTGGTATTTGTGTGCTGTTATTGACTAAAGGCAGGTAGATGAGTCCGGACAAAACTGAAGAGATCGACACCTGCAGCATTGAGAGCTGCCTTCTGTTTCTGAAAAATGTTGGTGCTGTTTCTGAATCTGGAAGGTCACAGGACTGTATGTTGCTTATCGTGCTTATGCTCGTTAGTGCAGTTTCTGTTGTCTTCTTACAATGATCTTTATTCCTAACTCTCATGATCAAAATGCTGTTTTTCTCTTTTTAGGGCCTAGTGTCCTTGTGTGAATATAGTATATGTTGTGCTGTTTGATATTATAGTCAGCTTAGTAATGTCCAGGAGAAAGTTGCCAAGCCTAGAAGTGAGAGAAAAAGCGCTATAAAAACTAAACCCCAAATTTCATCTTTACACCTCTACATACAGTGAGCAAGTTAGCTGAAAAAGACTTCAGTATCTTTTCAGACTGTTTGAAACAGAGATGTAGGAGAATAAAAACAACTGCAGTTCCTCCCTTCCTCACCCCCATCAACACTCTCTAGAGCTATACATACTCTGCATTTTTCCTGCATTCAGCCAAGGCAGGGCATTTCTGTTGGCACATCTGCTGTCCTTTCATTACGAACATTACTTCATTACTACTTTTCTATGTTAGGAAGGCAAAGTGACATAATTCTAGCAGTTCAGGTCCTTTCCTCAACCAGGTTTCTCAGTAAGAAACTGAATACACTTCAGCTATACTAGTCCTTAACTTAATGTCTCCATATGGGAAAAAAAGACCTTCGCTGAAGTCTTTGCTTCCACAGATACATGTGTCTCTATCTCACTAGTGTTTACTGGATAGATTAGTTCATGGAGAGAACAGAGAACAGTGTGAGGAAATCTGTCACTTAGTAAATTCTTGTAGTGGTTTGGAGAAGGGCTGATAGGACAGGAAGATTTCCAAGGTCAGCTTTCAGTGGTGACACCCCTTGGGGTGACATTCTATAAAATGTCTGATTTTCAAGAGGTGAACTATTATGGGAAAGTTTACTGCTTATCTGTAAGTAGCAGTGGCAATTATGATATAAATTTTCTGAATGTCTTTCTGTTTGAGGGCATGCTACTTAGAGCTTCTAATTCTATCATTTGAATTGTAGAGAAAATACAGAGCCAGATTTTCAACCTCCAGCTGGAGGTTGTTTACTTAATTTTGGGCCTTTTGGCTATGGCTTTACAGAATGAATCACAGAATCACAGAATGTTCGGGGTTGGAAGGGACCTCTGTGGGTCACCCAGTCCAATCCTCCTGCCAAAGCAGGGTCACCTACAGCAGGCTGCACAGGACCTTGTCCAGGCAGGTCTTGAATATCTTCAGAGAAGGAGACTCCACAACCTCCCTGGCAGCCTGTTCCAGTGCTCCGTCACTCTCAGAGTGAAAGGAGACTGACAGTCTAATTTAATCAAGCAGATGTAGATTTGTATATGTGGATTAGATATTCAGTCATGTAAGCTGTGTTAAAAAACAAAAAAATCAAATCACAGGTCACATTCAGGACTGTTTGAAGTTGCTCAAGAAGTTCTTTGCAGCTAAATCTCTTTTGGATTAAATCTGTTTGAAAGTGGTGTTTTTTCTTCCTTTTAGTTAACGCCTCTAATCTTTAAAGATCATCATCATAGAAAAGATTGATGTTGTACATAAGGAAATAGTAGCTGCTGTGTAGTTTCTGAGTTGTATATATTACGTTGCCCATAACCAGACCCATTTTTACATTAATTAAAGCACAAATACTGGTGGCATAAGCTTAGTTCAGATTCAAGTTTAAATAGACTAGTTGGTGGTAATGACTTTCTTCTTTTCCTGGTGCCACCACTTTTACTTTGCTAGTGCTTCAAAAAAGAAATTATTATCAACTAGATAAAGTTCAACTTGTACCTTTTTACATTTTAAAGTATTATGAACTCCCCATAGATGGTTTGCTTTTCAATGTCTGCTGACTACAGCTCCAAGAAATTAGGTCATTCTGTCATGAAACAGAGAATACTGCTGGTTAGTTGACTGGTTCATCAAACTGAAAAACAATGTTTTTTTTCCAAAATGCTAGTAAATAAGAGAAAAGCTGACTCAGATGGGTGAATATTGCAAGTATTCAGTGTCTGGGAAACGTGACTGATTTAGTGGAAAGTGACTGACATAAACAATAACAACATAATTTTTCAGACAGGTTTCTGCAGAACTAAATGGGGAAATGAGAGTAAGTCTTTCTCTGCTTCTTGCACTGTGGTTGGTTGCTCCTTAGGCCACCATTTTCATCAGCTTATTTGGTTGGTGTTTTTGCAGGTGATGAAAGAACATGTTTTCAAGCAAAATCTTTTTTTTGTTGTGTTTTTGTTTGCCTGTTATGTGGTCTATAGTCTTGCCTGTTTGTTGAGTGTCTGCCTTACCAAACACTACTGATCTGTTTTTGTGGGACCAACTCACCATGTCACATAATAGATTTTTCTCTTTCCCTCCCTGCAGCCATTAGTATTTCATGTAACACCTAACTGAAATTATAGATCATCATTGAAATAACTTCTGCTCCATCTCTACATCTTTTCATATTGAACGAACAGTAACAGGATTCTTTAATTCTTCCTTGCTTTTTGGGCTAATAAGCAGACCTGCTAGCGTGGAAGAGCAATTTTCTGCCATGCTGCTTTTAAAATTTTTTAATAAATTGATGACGTATATTGTCCAAAGTGATGATACATGGTTCCTAAAAATAATCAGCAGCGACTCCCAATCAGCTTTGCTATGCATTTAGTTTCAGATCATCAGAAAAGTGGAGGAGTTTGATCCATGTGTCTTTATTTTAAAGACAAAAAAATTAGATGTGTGAAAGAGAATGTCACTTTGCGTAGCTTAAAGGAATTTGTTTTATTAATTTGTCTACTTTTTTGTTTTAAAAAGCAGAGAAAAATACAGGTATTTCTCAAATTCATGTGTTTGAGACATTTCAAAATATATATAAATAATTCCTTCTGAAGTAGATTGAACTGAAAGATATTTATGTGCTGAAGCTTGCAGTAAGCTCTACAAACCACATTTGACTTCCTTAGAGTGATGATGTCATCACATTTGTTGACTAAGGCTCAAGGAGAATACAAATTCTTTTGTAATTTTCCCTCTTTTTTCTGCCTTGTAGTCTATGATGAGCAGTTTTGTTTCAGAAGAGATGTTCATCGTTTAGTTTATAGTCACTGTTTTCATATGTGAATTTGGTGTGTGAGTTTAAAAAACAAAACAAACAGGCACTGTTGTTATTTTCTTTAGCTGTTGCCTGTAGACATTAATATTCAGTGTGGTAAAGGGTTTTATTCCACCACCCCCAGGCTTATTTTGCAAGCAACAGCAATTTCCATTTTTTTCTGCCTTTCTAAATTTCCTGTTTCACACACTGATATTTGACTCCAACTGTGTCCTGCTTTTCATAGAATGTAAAATAAATGATGACCACGGTGGTAATTAGAACTAATGGTCTACTGCTTGGAGATGTTGAATACCCATTAGTCCTGTTGAAGTTGGTCAGAACTGTTCAAAAGCTCTCAAAAATCAGACTGCACTATTTTAACATCAAACTTTGAATATGTTAGTTGCTAATACTTTTTTTGTGTACAATTCTTCTGCATGTTTTCTTATAACACTTCCCTTCATCAGCTTCCTGTTCTCCTCGCTGAGCCGGAGTATTTCCTGTTAATTACTATTATTTTTTTAATATTGCCTTGAATTACAGGAAAAATTATAAATGCAGAGATATCAAATTTTACAACTGTAGATGTAGCTATAGCTTATTTGTGAGGAAACAAAACTTCCAGAATCTTACCAAATTGATTTGACTAAATGGAAGAGGGCTTTTATTGCTGCTTAGAGCATCTTACATTTTCTTTACGTTTTGATGAACAGCCACTTTTAATACTAGATAATTTCACATCAGACATTTTGCTTGAAAACGAAGTGAAATTTATGGTTTGCTAATGCATATAAGCCTAAGTCTGAAGAAGAGTTGCAACACAGAAAAGAAACAGATCCTAAGAAGACTGCAGAGAATTAAATAGTGTAGTACTACTTTTGCTTTTACGTTAAAAAAAAAATCTGCATGGTTTCCTTTGTCATTTGACATGCGCACACACACACACACACACACACACACAAAATCTTTGATAAGCCACAACAAGGCACAAATGACCAAGCTCATTGATTTGTTATTTCACTGAAGAAAACTGTTTTCACCTTTTCCTGTTTTTACCCCAGGATATCTCTAACTGGAGTGTGAGGTGTCTGACAAGTTTTGAAAAATCTGTTTTAGCCTATGTCTTGTCTTCTCTGATAATTTCTACACATACTGTGATATTTCACAGCAGCTTATAAATTAATGTATGCTCCTCAATACTGCTAACATCCTCAGAAGCTGCCAAACAACACTTGGATAAGCTTCAATCATTTGTTTTAAAACAGGTGATATTCAAAAAGGTGATGTGGAAGTAAACCCAGATGTTCTTTGTGACATGGCCTGGCAATGGGGGATTCCACTCCCTTCTTCTGTCAAGGCTGGTTCCTCAACAGTAGTTTTAGCAGGAAAAAAAAAATGGCCAGAATCAGGCAATCTGAAGCTTTGCCTCTGCTAGAAGTTTGCTGTCAGAGATAGCACTGTAAATCCACCTTCTGTAGGTATTGATTTGTAAGTCAACCCTGATTTCATTTTGTCAATTACAGCAGTCCTCCACGCAAATTAATTTATACCATCAGGCACACTTTTTATACAATGCAACTGTACCTGCATATGATTGTTGGTCACAGAGAAATCCCACCTCCTCTTTAAGAAACATATATTAGTAGGAGTCTTTCATGTAGGCCAAATCTGAGATGTTCCGCCTGTTGTAAGGAGTTCCTCTGACATTGCTCTTCACTCAGTACAGATACCTATTATTTCTTTCCCTAGGACTCAAAAGAGAGATCTTTTCAATTGCAGTAGAATGTCTCTCAGCAATTTCTTCAGGACCTAGTTCAGAGTTGGTACTTTTCTGCTTAGATTATTGAACAAAACTTGTCACATTTTTCCCTTTCCACCATGAGAAGTGATCTGTTGAGTTGGCATGGAAAATAATGTGCTTACACCTTCCTGTCCGTCCCTACCCTGGCAGAGAGGTTTAGAAATAACCCATAATTGAAAAAAGTATGGTGTTTTTCCCTAACCCTGATACTAACTTGCAGATTTTTAACATGTGCAAAGATTCCAACAATTGAACATGATTTATAAGAATTGTACTTTAATCCTGCTGTGGTGACTGTAGGAATGAGTGTCTTCAGAGTACTTAAAACAGGTTATAATTTATTATAGTCATGTTTCAATTCTTTCTCTGTATGAAATGCGATGCATGACCTTCCCTGCATGACTTTCCTACATCTTGACACCCTGAGCTGAAGAAGAGTTCAAGATTCAGGTTCTGATCAGCTATATGACAAGCTGAGACTACTTGGTCACCAGCATAGCTATTGAGTTGTTTAATGGCTTTTAATACTGCGTCTGTGATACATTGTTCTGTACTATTCAAATAGGAGGAGGAGTGCTTTCTCTAGATTTGTCTGATGAATTGTTTTCAGTTTTCCTAGTGGGTTCTTCAAATACTGTCAGTTACTTACGCAGTTTAAGTGAAACACAGTTGCTGTACTTAAATTACGCATCTTCACAATGTTGTGAAATGAATCATTCCAGATTCCATGTCTCATATATTTTTCTCCTTTGTATCTGTAGTTGTTTAAAAATCCTGGAAATGACATTAAAGCATAGTTTTTATTACAAAAAAAGAATTAAACCACCTATTCTTCTTAGTTTGGTTTTCCAAACTAAATGCAGTAACTGAGGGGACTCCAGGTTTCACAGAAAAGAGGAGTCACAGGGTTGGGGCAAATTGCCAGTTCTGTTTTGCTGCATAATGTCTAAGTGAGCTCTTTCCTGCTGTAGCGTATTTAACTGCTGTATACACTGAGCTAATATGCTTACTGTTGAATTCTAGCACAGTATATGAATGCCTGGCAGGCTAGTAATTTGCTATTCTTTCTACATTATATGCATCTAAGGACTTACAAAGACTTGCTTTTTGTGTGGAATCTGAAGCTTAGAAGTTCAATTTTGCCGTTACTTTTAGGGTACTTGTAAAAGAGAGAACTTTCCCATCAGTCTGTCACTGAAGCTGTGGAATGAACCAGTTGGTGGGATCAGTATTTTTAAGGGGAATGCGGAAAAATCACCATTATGTGTTTTGCCTTGATGTGAGGAACACTGCAAAGTGAAGAGTAACAGTCAGTCAAGCCTTGTGTTTAAAATAGCAACTGAATTGTCTACCTCAAGGCATGAATATGTTGAAGACTCCATTTTAAGACTATACTGAACTCTTCACGTGTTGACTGTGCGCTTAACATACAATTAAGCATTTGGGCCTTTCTCTAATCTTTGTGTACAAGAAGATAAAGGATACTTGGAGAATTGTGTCAATAAGACTATTTATATAAAGCTCATAATGCTAGCACTTTTGATGTCCTTTAAACTTCTGCCTGCATATCCCTGTCAGCTCAATCCACTGCACGCATTTTCTGAGTGAAACTATCATAAGCCAAGGAGGGGAGAAATGTGTTCCATTTTTCACATGGAAGAAACACTAGTCAGGGTAAATAAGAATTTTTCTAGCTAGAGGAGAAATTTTTTCCTTCATCAGTAACTTGTGACAGACTATAGAGGCTTTGGAAACAGATCAAGCAATAGGCGTTCCTCATGCAGTGGTTACAAAGAGGTTTCAAGTGATAAAAGTTCAGCACACAAAGAAAATGTTTTAGTGCTAGCACTTCAGACTGTGCTCAAGAAATGGTCATTAAGAAGTTAGATCATCAAAGTTCTGCTTTTCTCTGGGAAAACAGTGTAACTGCCAAAGGTGTCTGCAAGAATGCAAAACATTAGCCAGTCATAGATCTTATGTAGATGAGCTATAGACAGATGCTGTGTGTCAAATTCCATACCCTTCCGCCATAATTTTCAACAAATGGCAGAGCCACTTTGCATGACTAGAATAATCATTTATTCAATACTTGTCATTTCTCTTTAAGAGAACCTATATACTGATAGTGGCCATCTTTAACGTAAAAAGCTCTTCCTTCAGATGATTGTGCTATTACTTCTTAAATACTAAATAATACTGCTTCCTTATTATTAGAGACATTTTTTCCTTCATGTGTTGCCTGAGCTTAATGAAATCTTTGCAAAGAACCACTGAGCAACGTAACTGTAGGTAAGGCCTTGTTCTGAAATGTAGAACTTAAACTGAAGAAGTCTACTTTTAACAGAAACTAAGCACAAAGCTCATGTTATGAAAGATAATGATTTTGTCTTGTCCTTAAACTACTTCAGATGGCATGCATGACACAAAACTAATGGAAGTGAGCACACACTTGGGATTTTGTGGGGACACACTGATCCAGCTTCAACAGAATATTAGCAGAGAAGGTTTTCATCATTGTGTGACTGGTCCTAAGCTGCTGAGAAGATTGTAGGAAGTATTTCAGTCCTGTGTCAGAAGTAGAAGTGGAAAATAGAATCCCTTTTGAGTTTAGGACAGGGATTGCATGGGAGTCTCAGAAGAGAACTGAGGTATTTTGAAGAATTGACCGAAGGAAACTTCTTCAGCTCCTTGTCAGTGATTACTTTGAAACGTCAGACAAAAATGGGGAAAAACTGAGCAAGTTACTGTGAATATTCATTCTCACTGAAGACCTTCTCTGTCATCTGGCCTTGGCTGATTTTGCTAAGACTTCTTGTTACCCTCAGAAGACCTGTTTGAGATAAAGTTCTTTGTTTTGAAATATATACATAGCATTTTTAATCTGTGTTTCCTCATTTTCTTTGCTGACTTCACGTGGAAGTTATTGCAAGGATCGTGCAAAAAAAAGTAAAAATGTAAAAAGATAAATTAAAAATTTTTCCCCAGAGTTATAAAGGAATTGCAGCTGAGATTACTTTAACAATTTTATTCTGTATTTATATCTCTGTATAAGTTGTCATGGGCCAAGTTGTGGTCATATGGGGAGCATTCTTCAATTTATTGGCCCACTATACAAAGAAATACAGCAGAGTAAGCAGTACTTAAGGTTGACCTGAAATTGACTATTCACAGCCGCTAATGTTAGCCTATGCTTACTCTGTAGTCAGTGGGTAAAGAGAAGGGATAACGCTCTTTCAGAAGGACTATTCATAATAACAAAATTAAGTTCTTAAGATCTGAGGTTAGCCTTAGTGTTCAATTAGTTTTAGTAGGTATGATGGTGATGGGTTGATGGTTGGACTTAATGCTTCTATGACTCCTACACAGATTAATATTATAATCTCCCATACACTAGTCAGGTGAAAGGCCATTTGTAAGGAAGAGTAAGGAAAAACTTGCATTTCACAGAATGACTGAAGAAATTATTTGCAGGGATAGCAATAGCTGCTATAAATCTCACTGCAAGTGACATATTAGCTCGAGTTTTTGCACACTGTACTATCAAGTTAAAGATGGTGTTCAGTGAAGCAGGTAAAAACCAAAAAATAAAAGATAAAACCCAGAAAACTAACTAAATTATTGAGGCTGTATTGTGTGTGTGGGAAATGCCAAAACGGGCTGAGCTACATGCATTTCCTTGTATCCTAACAACCATAGTATCCATGGTAATCTTTTAGATCACTGATTTATGACAGCAAACTAAATGGAATCATTTTTAGCATAGTTTAAATTGTACATTGTGACTTGCTAAAAAATGTATGTACTGCAAGCACATACATTAAGTCCTCTTTCAACTGAAGAAGTATCACGGAATGTTAGGGGTTGGAAGGGACCTCTGTGGGTCATCTAGTCCAACCTCCTGCCGAAGCAGGGGCACCTGCAGCAGGCTGCACAGGACCGCATCTAGGCAGGTCTTGAATATCTCCAGAGAAGGAGACTCCACAACCTCCCTGGGCAGCCTGTTCCAGTGCTCCTTCACCCTCAGAGGGAAGAAGTTCTTCCTCATGTTCAGACAGAACTTCCTGTGCTTCAGTTTGTGCCCATTGCCCCTTGTCCTGTCACTGGGCACCACTGAAAAAGAGTCTGGCCCCATCCTCCTGACACCCACCCTTCAGATATTTATAAGCATTTATTAGGTCCCCTCGCAGCCTTCTCTTCTTCAGGCTGAACAAGCCCAGCTCCCTCAGCCTCTCCTCATAGGAG
>Ga0065711_1035830_pt1 | contig 21780 bp, 11 predicted proteins | sample Hoacrofraction12_FD_59098 | JGI IMG/M metagenome (GOLD analysis project Ga0065711, IMG submission 59098) | Hoatzin crop microbial communities from Cojedes, Venezuela - Epithelial fraction 12 v2 (version 2) | ecosystem: Host-associated > Birds > Digestive system > Esophagus > Crop | place... | reverse complement strand
GTGTGGCCAGCAGGTCGAGGAAGGTTCTCCTTCCCCTCTACACTGCCCTAGTGAGGCCTCATCTGGAGTCCTGTGTCCAGTTCTTGGCTCCCCAGTTCAAGAAAGATGAGGAGCTGCTGGAGAGAGTCCAGCGGAGGGCTATGAGGATGATGAGGGGACTGGAGCATCTCTCCTATGAGGAAAGGCTGAGGGAGCTGGGCTTGCTCAGCCTGAAGAAGAGAAGGCTGCGAGGGGACCTAATAAATGCTTAAAAGTATCTCACCCTGACAAGGGTGGGTGTCAGCAGGACAGGGCCAGACTCTTTTCAGTGGTGTCCAGTGACAGGACAAGGGGCAAGGGGCACGAACTGAAGCACAGGAAGTTCCGTCTGAACATGAGGAAGAACTTCTTCCCTCTGAGGGTGACAGAGCACTGGAACAGGCTGCCTAAGGAGGTGGTGGAGTCTCCTCCTCTGGAGATATTCAAGACCCCCCTGGACAAGTTCCTGTGCAGCCTGCTGTAGGTGACCCCGCTTCGTCAGGAGGGTTGGACTAGATGACCCGCAGAGGTCCCTTCCAACCCCAAACATTCTGTGATTCTGTGATTCTGCTGGGGGACTCCAACCACCCCGACACCTGCTCTTAAATTAGCACAGCAGGCTGCAGACAATCCAGGAGACTCCTGGAGTGCATTGAAGACAACTTCTTAAGCCAGGTAATAGACAGCCCTGCTGGACGGGATGCAATGCAGGACTTGAAGGTCACATATGCAAGTGATCTAATCAGTTATGTGAAGACAGGAGGCAGCCTGGGTTGTAATGATCATGCATGGGTAAAGTTCACAGACCTGAGGGACACGGGTCAGGCAAAGAGCATAGTCAGGACCCTAAATTTTAGGAAAGCCAACTTCCATCTCTTCAAGGGGTTGGTCAGTAGGAACCCCTGGGAAACTGCCCTCAGGGATAACAGAGCAGAACAGAGCTAGCAGATCTTTAAGGATGCTTACCATATAGCACAAGAGGTCTCTATCCCCAGGTGTACGAAGTCAGGCAAGCAAGGGAAGAGACCGGCATGGGTGAGTTGAGACCTGCTGGTCAAACTAAAGGTCAAGAAGGAAATGCACAGGCAGTGGAAGCAGGGACAGGTAAACTGGGAAGAGTATAGAGATGTTGCCTGGTTGTGCAGGGACAGGGTCAGGAAGGCCAAGGCACAGCTGGAGCTGAACTTGGCAAGGGATACAAAGAAAAATAAGAAGGGCTTCTAGAGGTATATGTCAATCAGAAAAGGAAGGTTAAAGAAAGCGTACTCCCCCGATAAACAAGAGTGGCAACCTCGTATCAACAGATGTGGAGAAGGCTGAGATGCTCAACAAACTTTTGCCTCAGTCTTCACTGGCAACCTCTTTTCCCACCCCTGTGAAGTGGATGGGTTGCAAGGCAGGGACTGGGGGAGCAAAGCTCCTCCCACTGTAAGAGAATATCAGGTTTGCAACCACCTGAGGAACCTGAACATACATTGGTCTGTGGGACCTGATGAGATGCATCCCAGAGTCCTGCATGAATTGGCTGATGCAGTTGCCTAGCCACTGTCCATGCCCTTTGAAAAGTTGTGGCAGTCAGGTGTGTGGAATTGTTCGTAAAATTAAGGTTTTATATCTGAAAATTAAGGTTTATATGAAAAACATAGCAGTGTTCACCCATTGAGGAAAAGCATAAAATCAAAAGGAGCTTTGAGGATGGGACACAGCTGCAGCAGGCATGCGATGAATCCACTAACCCAGCAACTCCCTGAAACATACCATAGAGGATGGAGCAGAGTGAAGATTCCATGGCCGTGCTCTGTGATGATAAAGCGGGAAGAAATGGTCCTCTAGAACTGATAAGCAGCTCATCTGGCCCCCTGAGCCAACAGGTTTTTGAAACCTTGCCAAAGTGCTATCCTCTCGTGAACTTTGCTCATTTTAATATCATCTTAATACCAAAACACACCTCCACCCCGAAGGCTACCAGCCTCCAAGGTAAGACCACCCCTCTTCAAGTCTGCAGTCTCAATTTTTCGTAAACTATACCTTTAAATGTGAAGTGAGGAAATTTTACACCACTCATGATAAAAGGTATGTATGACTACAGTCACTCAAACTCCACCTTAAATGTAGAAAGAATATAAAAATAGCCAGGGAAATAGGGGATTTTCAGAGAAGAAGATAACACCGTGGACTTTTGGAGGAGAAGAAGATAACACCGTGAGCAAGTCAAGGGAAACTCCACCTCAGACTGCCTCCGACAACCAGGACTGACCGACGGGCTCAGCCTTGCTTCTCTCCGCCTTGGGACACCTTGGGTGAGACTTAAACTAAGCGCTTTTCTCGGGAATCTTAGAAATCTCTCTAGAGAGTTACTACCTAATGTCTATAGCCAGGCTGTATTATTTATGACTTTTTCACGCGTTTTATATTTGCACTTGCTTTCTTGCAGACAGTCACTATCACCGGCAACTCAAAAAACCTATATACCTGTTGCACAAATAAAACTGCACTGTTTAAGTAGCCAGTTGTCATAGTTTCTCACTGAACGCAACCAAATGCGGCCGTGCTAGTTCATGAGCACAACTGGAATGAAGGCGCAGGCTGCTATTAGTGTATCCAGAATTGTGGTAGTTTAACATACATATTAAATGTGACTGGACTGGTAGTGGCAAATTGGATATCACTCAGAATTTAAACCTAGCAGCACCTAGCCTCTCACTCCAGTGAGGAGAGTTAGAAAGCAAGGGGGTTTACTTTCTGCCAGATTAACGCAACAAGGTGAAGTTCCTGATGACTGGAATAAGTGAAAAATTGCACCCATTTTTAAAAAGGGTAGAAATGAGGACCCTGGGCACTGCTGACCTGTCAGCCTCAGCTCTGTTCCTGGGAAGATCATGGAACAGATCCTCCTAGAAGTTATGCTAAGACCCATGGAGGACAGAGAGGTGATTCGAGACAGTCAGCATGACTTCACGTAAGGCAAGCCTTGCCTGACCAACCTAGTCGTCTTCTATGATGGAGTGCCTGTATCAGTGGACAAGGGAAGGGTCACGGATGCCGTCTATCTGGACTTCCGTAAAGCCCTTGACATGGTACTCTACAACCTCCTGCTCTCTAAATTGGAGCGATACAGATTTGATGGGTGGATGGTTCAGTACATGAGGAATTGTTCAGATGGTCGAAACCAGAGGTTAATGTCAACAGCTCAATGTTCAGAAGGAGATCGGTAACAAATTGTTCTCTTCAGGGCCTGTACTGGGGTGAGTACTGTTTAGCATCTTCATCAACGACATATACAGCAGGATTAAGTGCACCCTCAGCAAGTTTGCAGATGACACCAAGCTGAGTGGTGGTATAGACATGCCTGAGGGACAGGATGCCATCCAGAGGGGCATTCTCTCAGCTCAGAAGTGGGCCCATGGGAACCTCATGAGGTTCAACAAGGCCAAGTTCAATGTCCTGTACCTGGTTTGGGGAAATCCAGAGCATAAATAGAGGCTGGGTGGAGAATGGATTGAGAGCAACTCTGAGGAGAAGGACTTAGGAAGACTGGTGCATGAAAAGCTGGATAAGAGCCGACAAGGTGTGCTTGCATCCCAGAAAACCAACTGTGTTCTGGGCTGCATCTCAAGCAGGTTTCACAGCAGGTTGAGGAAGGTGATTCTGCTCCTCTACTCTGCTCTGCTGAGACCACACCTGGACTACTGCCTGCAGCTCTGGAGTCCTCAGCAGAGGAAAGACATGGAACTGTTGGAAGAGGTCCAGAGGAGAACACAAAAATGATCAGAGGGATGGAACACCTCTCCCATGAGGAAAGGCTGAGAGAGCTGGGGCCGTTCAGCCTGGAGGAGAGAAGGCTGCAGGGAGACCATATTGCGGCCTTTCAGTACTTAAAGGGGGCTTGTAAGAAAGATAAGAACAGGCTTTTTAGCAGGGCCTGTAGTGATAGGACAAAGGGTTATGGTTTTGAACTAAAAGAGGGTAAATATAGACTAGGTATAAGGAAGAAAATTTTTGGTGAAACACCAGAGTAGGTGGCAGACGCCCCATCCCTGGAAACTTTCAAGGTCAGGTTGGATGGAGTTCTGAGGAACCTCATCCAGTGGAAGCTGTCCCTGTTCGTTTCGAGAAGTTAGACTAGATGACCCTTAAAGGTCCCTTGCAACCCAAGCTACTCTATGATTCTATGATAAAGAGTAATTTTAGTTCTTTCTTTCTCTGCTTAGGAAGAAGGATCAGCTAAGGATATCTGTTCCTTTTATTTTCCCCACCAAGAAAGGCTTAGGCAGGTAGCAACTAATTGCTCAGAACTAAGAATGCACAGAAATATCTTAATTGTAGAGATGCATTTGTTCCAAGATACAACCTTTGTATTTTGCACAGGATTGCAACATTTTGTATTGTTTATTGCAAGCTGGCCCTCCTCAATACACAATAATTTGTATTTTCCATACTGAGGAACCTAATTATTTCCGTAGATTTTTAAAGAAAAAAAGAAACTTAATTTAGGGCTTAAGTTTCCACTAGAGTGGAAAATACCTAAAGATGATGGCAGCTATTAACCCCCTGTGTTATTTCCACTAATGACTCTAACATTTACTGAAAGGAAGTCCTTCATAGTCTGGAGCAAGACGGCTTTCTATCTAGAGAAAAGATGGTACATGGTCATTGGAGTTGCTAGCTGGAGACTTTCTATGGCTAATGAAAGCAATAGAGGCGTGACATGCTTCCACTGAGAATCAGTATTGACGAACAAATTTACCTGCTTCAAAACAATTTCTTCAGAGGGTACAGTATGACTTTGTTATGTATCCACTTGCAAAATTTTTTATAATCTCCAGTAAAGAGTGTGAAAATCTTTCAAATTGTAGGCTATATTTACATTTTACCTTTGTATATTATAAATCGTAGTGTGGCAGGAGAACTCTGTTTGGTGTAATTGAGCATATAGACAGCCTTTGTCTGTTTGTTTGTGTAATTGCTTAGAAAGTGTTACTTAGAAGTTAAATCATAAACAGTTCCAATCAAATAGCAAAAAAATCAAAACACAAGAAAGAATATTGTCCTTTTTGAAAAGAGGCTCTCTAATATGGATTTACTACATGGAGGTGCATAAATGGAACCTTCTAAACGCCTCAGCTGCAGACTAATCAGGAAAAGACATGGAAATAGGACACTATAAAAACCCCTACTTTTTTTACTGTCATAATTTCATTTTGAAATAGTTTGCTTCATTTACTTAGACTTTTAAAACGTATTCTGTATCAATTTTATTTGTCTAGACAGAAAAGCATTGACAGCTTGGCACATCAGCCCCAGCGGTATATTTGCATGGTATTATTTTTCAGGGATAAATTACATACTGCACATCTAAGTGTTTTCATATGGAAATTACAGCTTTGCTTTTCCTGCTCCTCCTTAAACCCTTCTCACATAGTAGTTTATATCTATCATTTAATGCAGAAAAAAATATTTGATTGAATTGGAAAACTTTGAAAGGGGACCAATATTGTCTTGGGTTGTGATAATCCCAGAGTAATATATTATTCAAGAGTGGACAACAAATAACTACAACAATGCTAGCATTTTGAAGCACTCAAGGAAAATGTATGCAAATAGAGTTTATACAGCCCTCATATGTCAACTAATTAAATAATTTGAAGCATACTTTCCAAGTTTGAGGTGAAAAATCCTACAAAGAAGTATAGAGTCAGAAGCACTTGCACTATGACATAGTTATAAATTGTTTAAAGTCATATAACTGATATCAAAATCAGCTAAAACAGAACTTTACAGTAGAAAGGATGAAGTCACAGTTATCACTTGATGTGAATACTATGAGAGAAACAAATACTGTATTCTTGATATGGTAAACAAGACAGCTGAATTCCCTTCACTTCTTGGGCTGTTTGCTCTATAATTTTGTCGCGGGATAGAATTTCTTGTTTATAGTGTTTAAAAATTCAAATCACCTCATGAAATCAAACAGCGAAACAGCTCATAACTTAATTCATTGCCTCTGATCTGAGAAAATAGTACTCCCATTGGAGAAGACTTTTCTCCTGCATTCCTTTTCCAGTGCTGTCATGGTTGATCAGAGATAACAAAAAAGTATTCACGGTATTATATGTTCTTCATTAAGACAGAACTTTCCTATTTGGAAAATATTGAGCATAACTGAGTTCAACTGCAATTCAGGACTGTACTTTTTAAAACCATCTTTGTTACCTTCTTTGGAAAGTGCATTCCTTGCTTGCTTTTTCTGTAACACTTGCACACAAGCTTTGAATGTTATTCTGAGAATTGATTTTTTTTTTTTGTACTAAAACCATTTATATCCCTGCGATAACACAGAAGTACTTCTACTGCTGTATTTTTTTTCAGCAAAGAAAAGCTAATAAATGTGAAATCCTCTCTCCACACTCAAGATATCAAGGTAAGGCGGATACGTTTGAAAAATTGCTCTAATACATCTGAAAATATAAAAATCAATAAGCTATAAAAGCTAAAAAGCTTCTTCAATTTTGTCCCCTTATTGCTCAGTGTAGGTGGCCAGGGCACTGAGAACAGTCCAAGGCTGCAAAAAAGCTATTACGCATCTAGATGTGCATGGAGAAGAATATAAGAAACTCCTGTGTAACTCTGAATGCACACTTGAGAAACAGAAGGGAGCCAGCAATGACCTTCAAGTTTTTGCTCATTTGATTGAGGACTGGAAAGTGTGCTTGAGGGATTTTGCAGCCACATCTGTGGTTCATGTCATCTTTGTATGAACATGAGATAAATCCTTTAAGATTGATTTCTAGTGGTTTTTCTTGTGGTTTTTTTGCAGTGGAAGTTCCTTTTATTCATTTCAATAAATTTAGAAATTGAGGGCATAAACCTGCCTGACCAGAGGGATTTTTGGAAGTTGAAATGATACTTTACGAATGTATGTATTTCCAAAAGGCAAATACAATCATTCACATGATGTCTGCATTTTAAAAACTGAAATCAGAAAAAAGAAAATGAAAAAAGCATAATTCAAATCCTTCACTTCTTCCATCTCCCTGCACATAGATAAAAATTCACTCTCAGCTTCAGTGTACACCTGTTCCATACACTGGTGGCCTTTCCACAAGAGGGATGCAGTGTCCGGTGCTGCTGCTGGACTAACTTCACATCCTGGAAGTTGTAAAAGTAGATCAAGAAATTTTTTCAAAAAGTGCTTTTTTTTTTTTACATTAATGAATTCATATATAAGAAACAGTAACTTTTCTTGGTCAGAGCACACAACTATTTTGGACAATTATTGCTTTCAACCTGGAGCTGGAGAGTTATCCTCAGGTGTGCTTTATACTATTTATTATACCCTAAGAAAATACTGTCCTGCCATTCTTTCTTATGCTTTTTTGGTGAAAATTCCCACTCAACTTTCAAACTAGAGAAAAATCTCTCCTGACACATGGTGTTCCAAAGAAGCACAGGCAGTTAGTGTAAAAAACTTTTAATATATGGAGGGAAATCAGATCATCAAATCTTTCTGATATTTTGGCAAAATGTACACAAACAAGCATTCGACAATGCTTGTTATAAATGACCACACTGATGACACTTCCTTTGATTTCTTGAGTTAAGGATTTAGAGAAATGCGATGCATGTCATTGAAAGCCTGCATAAACATATCACTTTGTCATATACTGCCCTCATGTTCAGAGTCACAGTATCCAAATGAAGCTTTCAGCAAAGGTCCCAACATAGTACTGGACTTTGTAATTGAATAATTCAACAGATACAAGGTGCTATACCAGTACATTTAAGAAATGGAAAATAGAGGCAGCCTCGGACAGTTAAGAAAAGCACTGAACGATATTTTGAAGGAATAGGTAAGCAAACACATGGAAGTAAAATAAAATATGAGTTTGTCATGATTTAGCCCCAACAAGCAACAAAGAACCTTGTGGTTGTTAACCCTACTCCCTGCTGATGTGCTGGGGAAGAGAACTAGGAGGAAAAGGCAAAACTCACTGGTTGGGATAAAGACAGAGTAACCGAACAACAAAGGAAGAGAACAGTGACAACAGTAATACTGATAAAAAGAATACACAAAGCAAGGAATACACAGTGCAATTCTCCCACCTTCCAATACTCAACACGCTCCCAGGCAGCCATCCCTCTCCTCCAGCTGGCTCCCCAATTAAATACCAAGCATGATGTCACATGGTATCAAATATCTTGTTTGTTTGGCTAGTTTGGGTCAGCTGTCCCATCTGTGTCCTCTCCCAGCTTCTTGTGAAAATTAACCCCATCCCAGCTGAACACAGACAGAGCCGAATGTAGGAATAAGAATAAAATAAAATGCCGATTTGCCAAAAGAAGAATCTAATTATGTACAGTATTATTAATGCCAGTTTATTTACTTAAGGACAATGCTAGTAAAGAAAAAATACAATGTGATCTAAGCATTAATACGTTTAGCTTGGAAATCATCAGTACAGTGAGGATCTGGATTTTAGTTTGTAAAATATCAGAGATCTGTTCTGCTCTGCTGTGATCCGATCTCCAAAAGAATTGAGGAATTTATCTGGATAGCTGATCCATGTCATAAGAAAGGCTCAAATTGTTTCTGGAAAAGGCTGTATTCTTTAGCTGCACTGAAGGCCTAAGGGATTCTGCTCCATTTCAGTCTTCTGATAAAAGACTGGTTGAAATGGATTTAAAATGGGATGAAAATACTAACATTAAAATATTACCCTAAATCCTGCATATTCATGTCACTTGTTATGGATTGTGGTTTGAGGTAGTGACAATTTTATCTCTTCTTTTCAACTTGTGCAGATATTTTTGCTATAACAGCTTTTCCTACCAAAGCCAGAAGTTTAATTTTACAGCAGATTATATAAAGGGCCAGAAGAACTACATCTGTCATAAAATATTTTTTATGAAACAGGAAACCAGACAAATTGTAAATGTCAGAATTGATCTGTGAACAAAATTTTCAAGAGTCAAATCTTGTTTTTAATGTATTGTTTATGGTAACAATGTAAGTTAATGACATAAATTTGCGTTACAAATTTGTGTACAATTTATTTCAAAAAAAACCTGACAGCAATTCTGAAATGTATTCCACAACATATAAAAATATCTCAGTGTTATCTGGAATTATTAGAACATATTTTCACTTAGATTAGATATTGTTTTCAAACATACATAGAATAGATTTTGTTGCTCAAGGTACACCGTGAAGTCAGTCTTCTCTATATAGTTCTGACTGCCGTCATACATCTGCAAAAAATAAAGGTGGTTCTCCCAAAGAAAAATATCTAATGGACCTGCTGAACTTTCCTGTCTACTTCTTGTAGCAGCTCTTAGCATTCACAATGATGAGTGACAAAAAATGAGAACTCAACTATGAAGCTAATTGCTGATCACTATTTCTGTATATGAGCAGTATTGGGGGGCTTTTAAAACTCTTCTAGACTATGGACATAGAGTTTTTCCCAACTTCAAAAGGAAAGAGAAGAAAGTGAGCAAACTTTGTTTTCTTTGAACAATTCATTTAATCTGGAATGATTTTTTGCTGTGTCTACTTATTTCTTCATTGATAAAGATACAAACTGAAATTTCAAAATATTTAATTGAAAATATGCTTTTATAGTCTTACACAATGGAAAGCAATTTTACAAATTTAGTTGTCACAAAGATAGGTGCTGCAGAAGCAAAGTACCATATAGATACATCATGTATGAATAGTCTTTTTTTAGCTTAATATGCAATGTTTAAATAGCCATATTATAACTGATACTAAGATTTTTTTTTGTCAGAAAACAGGATGGTATTAATTTCTTTAAGTATAAGGAAAATTCCTTCCTGATTTTTTAAAAATTGCAGTAAAATATATTTATGTTTCAAGCAATATTGACATTTTCTGAACACTTTAGCGTCTATAAAAGCACTGTCACTAAGTAATGACTATCTTATATTTTCATTACTTTTTTCCAGTGTAATGGTTCTCAACTCTGTTTACGGTTAACTTTTCCCTACAGTCCTGAAAGTAAACGTCAAATAAAGGTCAAGCTTATGAGAAGGGACAAGAAATACACAGAAATATGATTAGACAACATGATTTAACAAATGAGTAAGCAATGCAGTATTGATCCAGTCCTTTTTCCTGGATATCCAGGCATTTTACAGTGGATGTGGGAATATATTCTGGCAAGATTTATAAAAGTAGATCACAGCTTCCAGCTAAGCAAAGATTTATTCCTAGACCTGGACTCAAAAGTATACATACTTTGTCAGTAAATGACTTAGAGAAACCTAAATAAGGGAGCTGTGTAATATTAATCATAGAATCACATGTCTATACTTTACCCTGCAAAATAAACTATAGAGTGTTGGAATTCTCACTTAGTGCTATTTTATTTTAAATGGATGAAATTTTTATTTTTATTATGATTGTATTTATTTGTGTAGAAATTGTCCCTTGTAGCAGCTGAGCAAAGTCAGTAGGAGTTCTGTACTATTCTCTTAAAACAGTTTTCAAGATTAACTGCAAAGGAAAAACACATGTACTTGTGGTTTTTACCACTCCTTTATGCTTTACAAAGGTGATTATTTTGGGGATTTGCTTGTTTGGTTTTTCTTCTAGATTTTGCCTTGGAAACCTGTTGTTTACTTTCAGTTATTTGCAGGGAAGCCTGTGAAGAACAAAGCACTTGTGTGTGAAAACGATAAAACAGTGGCCAGAAACATGACCTGAATTTCCAGCATCCTTTAATTAAAGATTATAAATTCAGAATAAATAAATGTTTCTGGAAACTACTCTTCTAACTTTAGCTGGAACCTTTTCAACTGCATCTTCGTGTTACATCTGTATGATCTGTGTAGCAGCAAAACCTAAGATGTATAATCATCCATCCTTTGGAGAAGCTGAAAACAAATTGCTTCCTAAATCCTCAGTCTCCTGGTATTCTAGAAACAATATATGTCCAGACTTGTGTTGTCTCATTTTTTTGTGACAATAGGCTTCCCAAAGGAACGTGGATTATTTCAAGTAGAGAGAATTAGCAAAACACATTGTTCATTTTTCTGCATTGCAATCTGAACCAAGTGGCTTTTGGCCCATCTGAACTGGTAACACTTATGCACAATACATCATGAAATAAACACCGTACTTCAGCTTATGTATAAGTCCTGCCAAAAGCAATCTGGCGAGTTACGTGTATTTTTATATAAGGTTATTCAAACCCAGATAAAATAATGCAGTGTGGGACAAATTCCATGCAAGAGCTAAGCTTGTCATTGTCTGGTGACACTCATCAGTGTGCAGTTCTTTATTTCTTGAGCAGCTCAGAGAGTTTGCATGTATTAAGGTATCTGGTATCACATTTCTGCTAAAAGCACATAATTTACCATTCTAATACAGTAACACAAATTACAGCTCCTTTCTTGTAAAAAAAAAAAATTGTTTGTTGAACTCTGCTTGAAAACTATAAAGAATTAAAGAAATAATGAAAACGTCTGAGTGTGTTGAAATATTACGTATGCTTACTAATTTGTTGTCTCACACTTCCTCCTATTTTCGCAAAACGATTAGAAGTGCTTACTACGCATGTGTCATGGTTTAGCCCCAGCTGGCAAATAAGCACCAGACAATCACTAACTAACTTCCCTTCTCTACAGTGGGATGGGGGAGAGAATCAGAAGACTGAAAATGAGAAAACTCATGGGTTGAGATAAAGATACTTAAACAGGTGAAGCAAAAGCCCTGCACGCAATCAAAGAAAAACAAGGAATTCATTCACTTCTTCCTATCGGCGGGTAGGTGTTCAGCCATAATCAGGAAAGCAGGGCTCCATCAAGCCTAACTGTTACTTAGGAAGACAAATGGCATCACTCCTAACGTCCCTCCCTTCCTTCTTCTTCACCCCACTTTATATGCTAAGTATGATGTCATATGTCATGGACTATCCCTTTCATCAGTGGGAGTCAACTGTCGCAACTGTATCCTCTCCCATCTTCTTGTGCACCTGATGCTGATGAACGGTCTTGAAAAATTCCAAGTCAATGAAAATATTGGCAGACAATTCAGAAAGTGAATTCTACATGTTACTTGTTATGTTTATTGCTATAGGTTCATAATTCACAGATTTTGTGATTCTGCAGGTCAGTCTATCAAAAGGAACTTGGTAGAGTCAGAGTCAGAACAAAATCACTGAGTAACAAAATTGTAGGTGTTCGAAGGGACCTCTGGAAATCAGCTAGTCCAACCCCTCTGCTAAAGCAGGTTCACCTCGATGAGGCTGCACAGGGCTGTGTCCAGGAGGGTTATGAACATCTGCAGAGAAGGAGACACCACAACCCCTCTGGGAAGCCTGCTCCAGTCCTCTATCACCCCTAAAGGAAAGACATTCTTCCTCATCTTCAGACAGAACTTCCTATGCTTCAGTTTGTGCCCGCTGCCCCTTGTCCTGTCACTGGGCACCACTGAAAAGAGTCTGGCCACATCCTCTTGATACCCTTGCTTTAGATATTTATAGACATTCACAAGATCCACTCTCAGCTTTCTCTTCTTCAGGCTAAAGAAGCTCAGCTCCCTCAGCCTTTCCTCATAGGAGAGATGCTCCAGTCCCTTCATCATCTTCGTAGACCTCCGCTGGACTCTCTCTAGTATTTCCTCATCTGTTTTGAAGTGGGGAGCCCAGAACTCAACACAATACTCCAGATGTGCCATTACCAGGGAAGAGTAGAGGGGGAGGAGAATCTCCCTCGACCTGCTGGCCACACTCTGCTTAATGAACTCCAGGATCCCATTGGCCTTCTTGGCAGCCAGGGCACACTTCTGGCTCATGGTCAACTTGTCATCCATCAGGACACCCAGGTCCCTCTCCGCAGAGCTGCTCTCCAGCAGGTCAGCCCCTAACCTGTATTGCTCAATGGTGTTATTCCTTTCCATGTGCAGTACCCTGCACTTGCCAAGAAAAAAGATCCACAGACTTCTTAAACATGTATTTATTTGTATGCATTTTCAGATGACAATGTTGCAAGTACATGTATAAATCACTTTTTTTACATGACTGATACACCTTAGATAGCTTTGTATACAGTTTCCCTCTTTGAAGAGGAACACATTCATGCATAAATCAGTGCCTATACAAAATATACACTCTTCAAGGACACATTTAATGATCAAGATGTTCTGGAATTTTCTATAAAATCAGTGCTAGAGCTTAGCATTCTTGCCAGATTCCAGTTTTAATGTTAACTTCACACTTGTCTAAGGTCCTCTGCAATTTCTGATGGATAAAGTGTATAGTTGGTTTCAGCAATATTCTAACACTTTTTTTTCATACAGAGAAACAATCTGTTACACAAGCAGCCTCATTATTGGCAAGGCAATTACCTTAGTGTAAGGGTCTATTCAGTGAAGATAGAGATATCAGCAATTAGACCATGCTGTTGCTCTCCACAGATAAATACAGGTCTTAGGAGGAGATTTTGGTATCCATGGAGATGAGAGACTTCATATATATGGAAGATAAATGTCTTAACCTCGAATCTGAAAATTCTGTCCTAATGCAATGGCAACATAGTGCTTTCGAAATGCTCTTTAGAGTTGATTGTGAAAAAGAATCCTCTTTATAAAAACCCATTTTAGGAAAGGAATCCAGTGCAGTGCAAAATAATCAAATAAACCAGTACTGAATTCTTATTGTCTTTATTAATAACATTCTTGTTTCTAGGACTTCTAACCAAAGACATGTGTATGGTACTATGATGTATAAAGCTTAAATCACTATGAAGCAAATATTTGTTTATTTGCTGAAACAAGACAGAAGGTTTCTGACTGTAGTCTGAAGAAATGAGAAAGATAAATCTTTTTCATATTTTTGATTTTTAACTTCATTATATTTACTGAGCTTGCTGTGTTGAATGTATACAATTTAAGTTGGCTAGTTTTCTTCAGTCAGAAATAAACTTAGAAATCTGAACAAATGAAATACTTCATGATCTTTTCTTCCTTCAAAAAAATTTGCATATGAAATACTCATGACTATAATTTGGCAAGCAATAGGTTTTGGTAAAGCTGTCCATGCGATGCAAGAATAATATTTAATGACTAAGGTGAAAATATCTTCACAGCCCTTAGTATCAATTGCAGAGTCAATGAAAAAATATTGATTAGAAACATGAATTATATCCATAAAAACAGCATAAATGCTAACAGTTAATTATTCACAAACGGAAATTAAAACTAATTTCCTAACTATGTTTATTATCTGGCAAATTTTTATTACACAAAAAAAATTTTGATTTGTCATAGCTGGTACTTCAGAATTCAATAGGAATGGCCAGACACATAAATTCGATTAAAAGCTGACAATCACAGAGGTCGGCACTATATCAGCAATTTTTCCAATCAATACCTTTTTTTTGTTTACGATTAGCAGCTAAATTAAATCACAGTGATGCATTCATGGGACTGTGATTCCTTTTGGCCATAGGTTTGTCCTTTATTATGCTGAACAATTTTATACAACTGTGGCAAAGAATTTGTGAGAGTTAACAAAGTCGGATGAAAAATTAAAGTTTCTAAAAGCTTCTGTGCTTGTTATGTTAATCACTGAGCCAAAGTATACTCTTCAAGTCACAACAGAGAGGAACACTGAAACGGGAAAAATGTTGAAGGATAATGTTTTAAAACACATGTTTGAAGAAGGAACAGATAGAAAGAGCTGCAATCGGTCTCAATGGAAAAATGAATTAAGATGGGATGATCACAGGAAGTACAAAAATATATTGAATATAACACCTCTGTAATACATTTTAAAAATCTTGTAGAAGCCAAGAGTGCAGTAAGGTGGGGTTACATGAATATGTACCTTAAATTCCAGAGCAATGTTATCGTCAGAAAGCTAGGGGGGATAGAGGAAGAACTGAACCTTACCTGTACAATTCTGTTAGTTAAATTGCATATAAAGTCATGGTAGATGTGTCAAGATGGCAAATTGTTAAGAAGCTTTGAAGAAGAGAACAAGCCAGGTAATTTTATATCTAGTCATATATCTTTATATCTATTCCTTTCCAAATGCAGTACCCTACTCTGCCTTTGTTGAACTTCATGAGGTTCCTTTCCACGCAACTCTCTACCTTGTCCAGGTCTCGCTGAATGGCAGCACAGCCTTCTGGTGTATCAGCCACCCCTTCCAATTCTGTGTCATCAGCAAACTTGTTGAGGGGTACACTCTATCCCTTCTTCCAGGTCACTGATGAAGAAGTCGAACAAGACTGAGCCCAGTAACGAACCCTGGCGAATACTACTATCTACAGGCCTCCAGTCAGACTCACAGCGCTGATCACAGCCCTCTGAGCTCTGCCATTCAGCCAGTTCTAAACCCACCTCACCAACCACTCATCCAGCCCACACTTCCTGACATTCCCTATGAAGATGCTATGGGGAGAGAGCCTTGCAGAAGTCAAGGTAGACAACATCCACTGCTCTCCCCTCATCTATCCAGCTGGTCATGCCATCATAGAAGGCTATCAGAATGGTCAAGCATGATTTCCCCTTGGTGAATTCATGTGGACTACTTCTGATAACCTTCATTCCATCCACTTGCTTAGAGATGACCGCCAGGATGAGCTGTTGCATCACCTTTCCATGGACAGAGGTGAGGCTGACCGGTCTGTAGTTCCCTGGGTCCTCCTTCTTGCTCTTTTTGAAGATTGGAGTGACATCGGCTTTCCTCCAGTCCTCAGGCACTTCTGTTCTCCAGGATCTTTCAAAGACAATGGAGAGAGACTCAGCAGTGACATCTGCCAGCTCCCTCAGCACCCATGGGTGCATCCCATCAGAGCCCATGCATTTGTGGGATGACTGGTTTGCTTAAACGCTCTCTAAGCTAATCCTCCTCGACCAAGCGAAGATCATCCTTTCTCCTGGTTTTCTCTCTTACCTCCAGGGCTTGGGATTCCTGAGGGCCAGCCTTGGCACAGAAGACGGAAGCAAAGCAGGCATTCGGTAAATTCACCTTCTCTGTATCCTCTGTCACCAGAGCATCTCTGCCATTCAGCAGCAGGTCCACTTTTTCCCTAGTCTTCTGTTTGCTTCTGATGTACTTGAAGAAGCCATTCTTGTTGTCTTTGACAACCCTTTCCAGATTTAATTCTGTATGGACCATAGCCTCCCTTGTTGCATCCCTGCATGCTCTGACAACATTCCTCTACTCTTCCCAAGTGGCCTGTACCTCTTTCCATATTGCATGGACCTTTCTCTTCCACCTGAGCTCCGCTAGAAGCCCCTCGCTCATCCATGCGGGTTTCCTGCCTACTTTTCTAGATTTCTTTCCCACAGAGATGCACCGATCTTGCGCATGGAGGAAGTGATGTTTAAAGAGCGACCAGCTTTCTTGGACCCCCCTACCTTCTAGAGCCCTGACCCACGGGATTCCTCCAAGTGGCTCATTGAAAAGGCCAGTGTTAGCTCTCCTGAAGTCCAAGGTTTTTATCCTACTTATTGCCCTGCTTTTGCCATGCAGGGTCATGAACTCCACCATGTCACGATCACTGCAGCCAAGAATGCCTCCAACCGCCACATCCTCACCCAGTCCTTCTTTGTTTGTCAGTTCAAGGTCCAGCAGCACACCTCTCCTCATTGAATCCTCCACCACCTGTGTCAAAAAGTTATCATCAGTGCTCTGCAGCGACCTCCTGGACCAGCTGTGCTCAGCTGTGTGGTCTTCCCAACAGACATCAGGATGGTTGAAGTCCTCCATGTGACTGGGCCTGTGACTGGGAAGCTACTTTAAGCTGTCTGTAGAAGGGCTTATCAACTTCCTCTTCCTGGTCAGGTGGCCTGTAGTAAAAAGCCCCAACAGTGTCACCCATGTTAGCCTGTCCCTTAACTCTTACCTGTAAGCTCTCAGCTCATTCTTCATCCACCCCTGGGCAGAGCTCAATACATTGCAGTTACTCCCTCACATACAGAGCAACTCCACCACCTTGCCTTGCTGGCTTGTCTTTCCTAAAAAGCAAGTAGCCATCTATGACAGCATTCCAGTCACACGAGCCGAGCTGTCCCACCATGTCTCTGCAATAAGATATGTTTGCTTTTTTAAAGTTGTCCATACCTAGTGGTTATTATTGCTAATAAACTAGACCTTTTCTTTATATTCACACGTTTATTTTACACATCAATAGGGCAGAGCTCATAGTTGTGGCTCATGCCAACAATACTTCATTGTACAAAAGACAAAAGACACCACGCTTTAATGATGATGTTTTAGTAAAGCTTCCATAAGCACTAATGAGGGCTTTTTTTCTTTTTTTTTTGTGCTTTATTTCATAATTTTAAAATATTTCTAAAAAATATTCAGTTTGTTTCCTTTAAAATGCTTAGATGAGAACTAACACTAATGTTGGAACTCGTGGATTCATTCTGAACTTATGGATTCAATTCCATCCTTGCTGTGTAGCAAACAGTTTTCTTTATCGTCACTTCAGTTTATCAAAATTGTGATTATCAAACATTCCATTGGCTCCCTCACATAAAGAGAAACTGCACCACCTCGCCTTGCTGACCTGTCTTTCCTGAAAAGTGCATAGCCATGATGAGTGTTCTTCACAGTCTGGAAAATATGTCAATTATCAAATTTAGAGGAAGGGAGGGAGGAGTTCCCGCACTAGTTCCTTAAGGAAGAAAGGCTTCTATATTTCGCAAAAAGTGGTGTGGACCCAAGCCTGTCACAGCTAAGACAGACTTTTGAATCAAGCATGCTGAGCAGCTGCCTATTGCTCTGTACTTCTGGATGTTGTATACCTGCTGCCTTGGTGTGACTGCAGGGTGGATAACGTATTCTACTGGTTTCAGACTCAGCACACTTTGTATCTGTGTAAAGAGTCTGAACACAAATATTAGGAGGTTCCAGATGATACCCTAAGCAGTTTGTCATCTTAATTACAATGAGCTGGCTAGAGCCAGGTTGTTGTGCTCTCCACGGCCTGACACTCAGAGGTATTCTGTCACTAATCCAAAGGAGGACAAGAAAGAAAGTTCTTGTGAAGTGTGGCACAGTGTTGATGACGTAGCTTAGATAATCTCTTAAAGTGGGATAAGAACATCTAAACATTTTAAAAATTTGGTTGATAGCTTTACCTTTAAAGATCTCTAGTTATCAGCCTTGTCCTAGTCTTGCACTGGCTTTGCTAAATGTGGCACTAAGTTTATTTGAGCCTCAGAGTGCATCCGGATGCTAATTCCAAGGCAATCAAGTCAGTCAACTGGCAAGTCTGCCATTACTTCAGTAGCCCACAGGAAAGGTCTCACAGTTAACTGCAGATCAACAACACAGCCACGACCCTTGAAAGGCGTGAATATCTCGGCTTCCTCTATAACTGCAATAAAAGCCTTTTTGACTTTTTGGTAAAATTAACACTATTTTAAAGGAGTCAAGACCAGCGCCTGACTACAGGCTGGTCATGTTCTTAAGAAAAAACTTCCCTTTCTCCAGTATATGTAATGTTCATATTACACATCTGATTGCGTTGTTGTCAAGCTGTCCAGACTGCCAATAGCAAATAAAGACACAGGAAACAAGACCTGAGACTTCAGTAACGTGAGGTCATACAAAGCACTTTAATGACCTGTTCGCATAGCAAAAAATCTGAAACGTCACTTCCTCTTTGTAAGCGGGATTATAATGTATCTAGTAAGAACAGAATAAGTTATAGGAAAAAAAAAGTAGTTAAAAATCATGTTCAGTGTAGTAGTTATGTTCTTAAATATCAGTACAACACAGAATTTTTGAAGAGAAAGAGCTTGTAGCAACAGATAACTCCAGATAGTCTCACTTTCCTAAAGAGAAAAGTGGATTATATCTGCCTTGAAACTAGAGGAGAATCTAAGATTGTATCAAAGGGCTCTTTATACCACTGACCATTAGATATTGCTGTAAATATAGGGAGTGTCATGTACTGTGTATGGCAGTATTAGGGAGACGTTGAGGAGATCCCAGTGTCAGAGCTCCAAAATGCTATACATGTCCTGTCACTAGTAAGAACGTGACCTGTGTCTGTCTTCAGGATGTATGTCAGCATTCTGAACAATTACAAGAAAAGGAGTGACTACAGGCTTGTGTCTTAATCACAGAAAAATTAGCCTATTCATAATACACAAATGAGCCCAGCATACAATATTCTCAGTGACCAGCAGCCACTCTCATTAGTCTAAAAGTAAGACACAAAAATGCAAGTGCCTGCTTTTCCTACCACTTGATTGTCATAATTTCACAATAACTTGTGTTTGCAAGTGCTAGAAATACACCTGTAAGTAAATGAGTGTAAGGCTTACATTTCCTTTGAAAATGAACCATGCATTTATTAATTTCTAATAATACCAAACCTGTCTCATTGCCACATGCAAAAATATCCTTACAATACAGAACCCAGAGAAAAGCCAGTTACGCTGAAACAGAAAGGGGAATGTGGGATGACATTAACCCTTATTATCAAGACTAGTCTGTACCAGTCCCAACGTTTCTCTCCTTCGATGCCTCCTACTCAAAAAGAAACTTAGAGCCTTGGTGAACCTATGCCACTGCTGCTATCAGTTGATGGACTGTTGGGGTCGATGTAGCTTGAGAATTAGCACAACTAGGCCATTTAAGTAAAACAGCATAACTCCACAGGCCCCTGGAAAGGACAGCTAAGAATAACAATCGAGAAAGCTCTGATAGTGCACATGATGTGGGTTAGCAAAAGCAAGATGTGTTCAAGGACGTGGAGGCAGTCTGTTGCTATTGGCTTTAGTGCATAGTTACCAATTATAAGGGAATGTGGGGCGTGTGAACAGTGTGTGATTTATGTCTGTAGCCTATCCGATGTAAGCGTAATCGTGTGTACAGATACGAAAAATGTATATAACCGCAGAAACGGGGGAATAAAAGTATCCAACTGTGCATCTTACCAATGCGTGTGAGGATCGTTCCCGTCCCTTCACGGATGTTGAGACCCGGCAATGGACTTAGTTCTTTTCTTTCCAGATGTCTCCCATGTACCTGCTACTTATATGCTTTCCACTTGCCTGGGTACTGGCTTCCAATTCAAGGAGGGGGCATTGTGTTAGGACATTGTGCTGCCATTATGGCACTACCTCTGGAGCTGTGAATGCCTTTTCTCTTGTTGTTTTTCTGCCCTCCCAATGATTCTGTCTTCTTGCATGCCAAAGCTGCAGTGACAGCAGATATCAGGGGAACAAGAATAATAATACTAGAATAATTTGAGGGAAGAATGAATTGGAGTATAATTTATATTCAGTCTTGGCATTCATATAGTAAAGAAAATTTGCTCAAAATGTGGTAGTGTTGAATTACTTATTCAATACAGCCAAGTTATCTTAGGTATGATTCTTTTGAGAAGTAAACAATATAATGTGCCTCTTTCGAGTCTGAGCTGTTAAGACAGCACTTGCTAATGATGTGACACTCATACACGATGCAAAAGATCTTACAATAAGTTTGAGGATACTATCCCTTGAGATAACAGAAAAACTTGGGACATAACTACCAGGATGAAAGCTCTTTGGAAAGAATGAGGAGGAACAGAGTCAAGATAGTATAGCGTAAATTGAAGATTATTGAATTTGAATTATTGAAGATTACATGAATTACCTGCACACTCTGGAAGCAAATCAGTGGACGTCAGTTTGATTGCTGTGTCACTGAACCATTAATAATTTATTTAAACATTAGGCTAAAGAAATAGTAAAAAAATGTGTTCTAGGCCGTATGATTGTTTCTCAGAAGTAATGTGATACACTTAATACACTGATTCTTTAGGGTCTTAAATTACCAAAATTATATAATAATTTGTGGTTCTGAACTGAAAAGTTGCTCTGCAGTCAAAGCTCAACTGTTCTTTTTATATGAATGAAGAAATATTGACTATATTAAGGTTGTCATTAATTCTTGACACTGCAGTTGGTATACCTATACTCAGTCCACTCTACATGATGTAGATAATACTCGTTCATTTTGAACTTCACACTGTAAACAATAAATGTCACAGAACAGAAATCCCCTTGGTATACCTGCAGTTACATTTGAAAGAGGAGGGAGAAGAACAACTTATAAAAAGCCTTAAGTTAGATAGATCAATGGTGTTCAATAATGAATAATGAAGCATATAGGCAACAGCAAAATGGGTAGCCTGCATAAGCTTTTAGAACATTTTGTTGTTTCTTACCCCCTTGAATTGCTTCTTTGTCTTCTTGAATTTTTGACCTATCAGGCACAGTCTGATATGCTGTAAACCATGAAAATTTGACGACTAAATATATCCTGTTCCTTTTTGTTATAGATTTGCTTGATACCATTGAGAAAAGAAGAACTTTCCTACATGAAAGGTGGGTGTCAACAGCAAGAGGCAGCACAGTTTCAGCAAAAATTTTTGGTCTTTTTGGGCAAATCTAGCCTGTGGTTAACAAATTAGGAGAGTATGGATTTAGCATCTTTTCTATATTTTGGCAAGGGAAGAAACAGTACTGCTTAAAAAATTTTTTTTGAGGTGGGTATAAAAATAAATATTAAAAAAACATATACATAAAACACAACAGGTAGAAGAAAAATTAATACATATAATTATATAGTTATATACTTTAAGTACAAGGGAAATACATTTAGAGAGAGTGGAACAGATATAAACTAAACTAAACTAAACTAAGCTAAACTAAACTAAACTGAAATAATAAAATAAAATAAAATAAAATAAAATAAAATAAAATAAAATAAAATAAAATAA
>Ga0065711_1035829_pt1 | contig 21781 bp, 6 predicted proteins | sample Hoacrofraction12_FD_59098 | JGI IMG/M metagenome (GOLD analysis project Ga0065711, IMG submission 59098) | Hoatzin crop microbial communities from Cojedes, Venezuela - Epithelial fraction 12 v2 (version 2) | ecosystem: Host-associated > Birds > Digestive system > Esophagus > Crop | place... | reverse complement strand
TTCAGCTGTGCCTTGGCCTTCCTGACCCCATCCCTACACAACTGGGCAGCTTCCCTATACTCTTTCCAGGAAGCCAGTCCCTGCTTCCACTGCCTGTGCAGTTCCCTCTTCTTCCTTAGTTTGACCAGCATCTCTTGTCTCATCCATGCCAGTCTCTTCCCTTCTCTGCCCGACTTCTTACACTTGGGGATCGAGAGCTCTTGCGCTCTCTGGAATACGTCCTTAAAGACCTGCCAGCTCTGTTCTGTTCCCCTGTCCCTGAGGACCGTTTCCCAGGAAGTCGTTCTGAATATCTCCTTGAAGAGCTGGAAATTTGCCCTCCTAAAATTTAGGGTCCTGGCTATGCTCTTTGTTATTCCCATTTCCCTCCGTAGCGTTAGTTCCACCAGCGCGTGGTCACTGCAGCCCAGGCTACCTCCGATCTTGACATCCCCAATGAGCTCACTTGCACTGGTGACCACCAGGTCTAGTATCGCATCCCCTCGGGTAGGGGTGCTTATTACCTGGCTTAAGAAGTTGTCCTCAATGCATTCTAGGAACCTGCTGGATTGCCTACACCTTGCCGTGTTGCTTTTCCAGCAGATATTGGGGTAGTTGAAGTCCCCCAGTAGGACGAGAGCCTGCGAGCGCGAAGCCTCCTGGAGTTGGAGGAAGAACGCTTCATCTATCAGCTCCTCTTGATCTCGCGGCCTGTAGTAGACACCAACCACTAGGTTCCCTTTGTTGCCTCTCTCTCCGATTCTTACCCATAAGCTTTTGACCTGCTCGTGGTTATTCTTCAGGGACAGCTCTTTACTCTGTAGTGTAGGTTCACACAGGCCCACTTCTCAAGCTTGTCCAGGTCCCTTTGGATGGCACCCTTTCCCTCAGGTGTGTTGACTGTACCACTCAGCTTGGTGACATCTGCAAACTTGCTGAGGGTACACTTGATTTCACTGTCTATATCATCGATGAAAATATTAAACAGCACTGGTCCCAGTACAGACCCCTGAGGGACACCACTTGTCACCATAATCATGTTTACATACAGAGTAGAGCCACAGCAATATTCTGCCCAAACAACCGAAAGTGAACAATTTAGTGTCCCCTCTCCGTATTTTCCAAGACCTTACTGCTGCATGTCCCTCTCCCAGGTGTCCCTGCCTCAGACACATGTGTTTCCTATAAAATAAATACAGCAAGAGAGAAACAGGAAAAAGAAAAAGAACTCCTTTCTGTTCTGTAGATCACCAAACTTTCCTTTATATTAACTTGCAGCTTCATTTTTGGCCAGATCTTAAATAGAAAATTAGCTACATGAAATCAATGGCCATGCCACTCTCAGATTCCCCCACAATAACTTCAAAACCCCTTGGTCCATTTCAACCAAGTGTAAAACATGGCCGGAAATCTCAGTGTTCCTAGGGGTGCCATGAAAAACAAGGGGTCTGGGTAGAGGAGACAGTCTCCTCCACAGAGGCAAAGCCTTGGCTATAACAACTGGGGCACACAGCTTGGGAGCCCATCTCACATGTTACCTTCCTGTGGCAGGGGACAAGAGGAGACAAAATTAATGACAAAGGGCAAATATGTATGGAACAACCTGCACTTGTGGCAAATGTCATACCAGAAAACAATCTGTCAACAGAAGATACCTACAGAGCATGTATTCCTACTAAGGCCCAAATACTTTGGGCCATAATGTGACTTTTTGCAGAAAACCTACTTAAGAAGAGACAGTAGGTACAGAATTAACACTTCTTGAAAGCAGAACCAACCTACACGTGGAAGCATCTACACAGGCCATCAAGCTTGCAGAATACTAACAGTAATTGGCAACTGCTACGTCTCTTATATGATTATTGTTTTGCATCCAATCTAATTATGATCTTCAGTGTATTGTTAGCGTTTGCTGATAAAGGTTGGTTTGGCAGCCCTTAAAAACTGTTAACACTTCAAAGCCTGACAAAATCGGACTTTGAGCTGAATCTTTGCACTTTCATCATCTTCATGTTCTCACTACTGTTCTGAATCATGAAAACAAAAGCATCTACATTTTTGGACTTCTTTTTTCAAACAAAAATATTACAAGACAAAATAGGAGCTTCCAATGGAAGAAAAAAAATCTCAGAAACCTAATGATATTTTCTGATGCTCTCTCAAACACAGCATGCTTTTACCTTTACACTGAGCAATTCCAACAGCACACTGTAGGAGTAAATTATTTGTGCAGTTCAGTATTTCTTTCAGCAGTATTTCTTGGTTTGTGTCTTTCCTGAACACATGCTGCAATCTCTTCCTTTCTTTTGACAGAAATACTAAATAGCAGAGTATGTAAGCAGATTTCAAAGCTAATTGAAAATAGGAACATAGAGCCTAACAATATTAAATCAAAAAAACTGTCGTTTCACAACAGATCATTTGCATCTCCTTTATTCTGTTGTACAAGTTCTTTGTTTGCATAGAAAAAAAGTCAGTTTGCTTTGTAAATGGCTGATGTTCAATAAGAATGAAAGTATCTCTAATGTTAATGAAGCGTCAGCAATGTTTATTTGCCAAGCAAATTAATGAAAGACAACTCGCTGACATTAGCAAGAGAGAGGAAAAGCAGTAAGAACTGACCCACTTTCCAACCTTCCCACGTAAGCTTAGTATTTTTTTTACTGTATTAAACAGTGCCATAGCACAGATCCGAGCACTGGAGACCAATAGTCAGTGCTTGTAAATGGTTACTGCTATCTCCAGGATGTTTTTGGCCCTGGCCAGCTAGTCCTTGCCCCAACAACGGCCAGGCACAGCTTGGGAGGTGCCACTACCCAGGCTTGGATGCAGGTACTGGCTTGGATGCCAAGGGAGCATAATTGTCCAGACATGGTCAGACAACACCAGCTGGCTTCAGGGCCACAGAAAAGGCCCTTGTGATGCTTAACTTACCAGTATAGATGTACCTGCAGAGGCTCAAAACTAGTAACACTCCAAGTATAAGCAACTAATTTAAAACTTTGGCTTCATCACTCAAATTGCTTCCAGGTTTCACTACTCAGTCACTGATGACCAAAGTGAATACCCAGCATCATATGCTGGAATCCTTATCTACGTAATTCTCCTTCCCATTTTCTCTAGCTTTCAAAGGCAAGGCTTGAAGAAACAAAGGAGTAGAGTTTAAGGTTTTAAATGAAGTTTAGGCTTGACTTTATTCTCAGACCTGGATCCAGTTGTAACTGCCTTAGTACAGAGATCTCCAACCCAAGAGAGATGCAGAGACAGTAAGTGGACACAGAATAGGACAGCTCTGTCCCATGCATTTTCTATGAGCAGCACTTTTATTGTCCAAATAAATTCAGCAATTCACTAACTCGTGCAGAAACTGCTCCAAAATCAGTTCTTCCTCTAAGAGGGAAGTGCAGTTGCACTGCACAAGGACCTACAGACAGTACCGCAGAGTCAGTCCCCTGCTTGCCTACATATTTTACCTGCAATTTCAACCGCACTTCATCGTGAAGTTTTCTAGTCTAACCCGTTCATAATTGCTGCTATTTTATGCATGACATTAACAAAGTGCCTTTTTCTGGCATTTTGAATTTCTAGCTCAAGCAAGTGAACAAGGGCAAATTAAAAAACATTAAAGTCTGCTAACAGTTGAATTTTCAGTGGGGTACCTGTGCCCAGTTAATCATCATTTTACCTTTTCATTGTGGCAGAGTCATCATCCAACCAGTATTTGGTTTCCATTCTGCTCCCAGTGTGGAGCAATAATGTGGACATGGTTGTGTCTGTTTAAAGAGGCCAAGCAAAATAAATTCCTTTCAGTTGTCCAAGCCTAACTCAAGAAAAAGTTATAAACAAGAAGGGGAACTTACCAGTTACTCAGAAATTTTAGGTATTATTTTTGAATACCCTTTGACAGTGTAACAACTTTTTAAAACATAATTATTAATAAGCTTTTGCAAAGAGAACAGCCCACGCGGTATTAAATCCACTTCCTTACAAGAAAATATTTTTTATCTAAACATATACCTCTGGTAGAAGGTCTGAATCTATTAAATATCCAGCCTATTAAGCCACACACATATTCAATAACACATTTTTATTGCTTTCTCACATGTGATGAAGAACTGTCAATAAATTAGAGAGATGTTTTTAACAAGTAAATTATCTAAGCAATCACAAACTACTGTGTGGAATCCTTAGATACTCCAAATCTTCAGCTTGCAGATTCTTCACAGGAAGCAGACCCAAAGCATTCAAAGGCTGCTTGACACAAATGGAAAGTATCTAAAAAATACATGCCCATAGTTACAAAATAAGATGCTCCTTGGAGTGCATTGCTTCTGAAAAATATTCACACATCATTGTGGACAAGATATTCTGCTTGCCCTCTCAAACAGTAAATCAAAATTGCTGCTATCCTTAGACATGCTACCAAGACAAAAGACAGAAGGAACAGGGATGCCAGTTTAACTCTGTGCACAGCACTGGTTAGCCTCAAACTGCAAGCCTGACTGCAGTTCCCATGTCTGCTTGTTAACAGTGAAGGGAAAAAATAAAAATGTTAGCAGATAAGTAATACTACACAAGAATACACTGAAAGATCTGAATCAGTTTGAGTATGGGAAAGAAGGACAAGAACTTCTCTGATCCCTCTGTATGAGCATTGCCAGTAGGTGGAAGTATTAGTTACAAAAGGTAGTGTTAGGGGAGAACAGTATGAGAAGCACGTCCAAATGCTAAAAGCCTATCATTAAAGAACCAAAACAGAGAGAGGAAGGCTAAACATTGAAATTGATCTCTAAGGTTAACCAAATGTAAGTGTAATGAAATGCAATGTAAGATACTATCCCTTATTTTTTTCTGATTATATACTTATTACTGTACTATATGTAATATTACCCCTGCACGTACAGAGGTAAACATTAATTTAATAGCCTATAGTACGTAGGTCATGAGAGATATTTTTGAGGTCCATTTTGACTCTGAACTATGTGAATTTATAGGAAAAAATCTACAGCTTACTACCTAAACATGTAACAGTGCTGGCAGAAAGGTGTCTTCTTTTGTTAGGTCCCTTGAAGTGTCTGTTATTCACTTGTTGAAACAAGTCACTGAATACCAGAAGACTTTTTACCACAACATTTTCTTGTAAGTTACCAAGACCTTCAACAACAGCAGTCTCTTACTTATGTAAATCCAGAAATAACAGATCAGACGTTACAGCAAAGGATTCTGAAAAACATTGCACTAGGTTCAAAGGCCTTACTCCAGATGAATGTTCCTATAATCAAAGGATGGGAATGCTTACCTCAATTATCTGATAGTATTTTGGTTTTGTTTTTTTATGTTTAAATAAAGCCATTTCATGTAGCTAAAAACATACTGAGAAAGATAATACATGTGGTAATCTAAAATAATCTTTATATGCCATTTAGATTTGATCAGCCTGAAAGGTTTTGAGCAATTTCGTTCAAACCATAATTTGGTAACAGCAGTAGAACCAGGAGCTACTAAGCTGCAAGACGGCATTCACAGGAGTGAATGATGAGGCGGAACTGAGGGCTGGCATATTTTATTTCGAATTTATAGCTTAACCTCCTCATAAAGACCTAACCAGAAACAAATGTAGAGACCTGCGTGGAGTAATGAGATTTCCAACATAGAATCATTATTCCTATGTTCTGCTTTCCAAAATCCATTTTTTAAACCAAGCATACATCTACCAGCTTTGACAAACTAAAATGCAGCATTTTTTTTTTAAGTCTCAGAGTCAGCAAGTTATGAATACCTATCCAATATAACAAAAAAAGTACTTCTCTCTGCTGTTCCTTCTTATCAGAGTAGTCTCTTACAGCTACTTGCAAATCTTTGAGTTCTAGTCTGACTCCAAACAAACAAAACCGAGAAATTATGTTGAACAACAGCATTCACAGTGGCACTACCTTGCTGTGTTTGGGACCAATACACACAACTGCCAGGGAGACACGCATCAGGCATTCAGGGAGCATATCTTGAGCCAATGTGCAAATTCCCTCCCCTGAACTGCAAATAAGCCATTTGTCCTTTCGGGGCACAGAGAGAGTTTTTACAAGGCACTGGAAGACCAAAGCAGTGACGCCCTGACCAGCAACGTTGCCTCAAGCCCAGCCCTGGGAAGCGAGGAAGCCTGTGGAATCTGCCCAAAGAAAACTCTGGGGAAGGAGCTGGTGGCAACCCAGACTACTTCCTCAGTCAGAAATGATACACTGATCGGGCACTGTGATGATGACAATTACTACAGTAACAGTATCATAAATCTATAATCCTTTTGCTCAATAAACTATCTCCTCTTACCTCCCAAGAACATAAAACAAACGTCTACGAATAGAAGTAATTTATAAAATGAAGGGGACCATTTGTTTCTGAGAGGAAAAGATAACAATATGCTTGGCCATAACTTTTACAAGACTGCCCCTTCCCCCCAGTTTTTCTTTCCTGCAGCATCATTACCATGTCGTCTAAATGAACTTGCCTACCCCTGAGCAGTCAGCATTGAATATTCAGTGCTCGTTTGCATTTTGACATGTTGTTACAAAAGGCACTCTGTTCAACTCTTTTCTCAGTTTGCATAAGACTATCCTTGAAGAAGTCAGAGCATCTCCAGGGAAAACCAGTGTCATTTGAGAAGCACAGTAACAGCTGATCACATAGCCAAATAAACAATGATAGAAATCATTCTTCATGCACATTCAAACCCTTTATAATAAAAAAAAAAAAAAGCTAAAGAGTATTGTTATTTCCGGTACATTCTTGCAAAAAACTGGAGAAGCTTAAAAACTAACTGGCATTTTGTTCAGATGAATATGACTGTAGCAAAAAAAAAAATCCATTACGGAAAATTAAGAACTGATCGCAGGGACTAGGCAGAGCTGCATTCAATAAGAAGTGTTAACTTTGTTCCAACCCTTCTTGTTTAAGCTTTTGTAACAAACTGTATTTTGAAACCTTGCTTTAACCCCAAAATTATTTTTACTCAGTGGTTCAAAACTCAGAGCAAAATCTGACTAGCACAACCATTCCTATCATGTTTTTCTTAGGTGTGTGTCTCTCTACAGTCTTTACTTGCCACACACGTTTCTCTTCACGTATCTTCAATGGCCAGCAGCCACACTGGCTTGTTTCTGTTCCACTTCAGCCTCTACTCCAGGCACTGCAGAGACAGTCTGCATGTATGGAGACAGAATTCCTTCCTACAGAATCAGTCATGCCAGACAACCCATTTACTGCTGCATCAGCTGCAGTATTTGGACCTAGCAGCAGCTTGAACAACTTTGGACAATAAATCACTTCCTCTACATGCACACATTTAGCAAAAGGAGACAGGAATAGACAATTTTTTTAGGCTAACACTGTTAGAGTTTAATGCTGAAAACTGTTTTAATGGAAGTGCAAATGACACCAAACCACTATATTCAAGCTGAGCTCCCCCCAAACTATTCAGCTGCATGCCTTTAGCAAAGACTTAACAACAGCATTTCCAGTTCAGATCACAAGTGAACAAGCTAACAGTAATAGCTGCAAATAACAAATGAGTTTCAGTTTAAATATTCATAAGCCCTGTTGATGGTGACAGATACCTATCACATCCCAGCTGGGGCTAGGAACAAATTTTATAAATCAACATCTTGACTCCAAAACCTTTTAGTAGTAATGGAAGGCAATCACGCCTCCAGCTTGGAAAGACACATATAAAGACAAGATTCAGAGCAATAGAGACAACTTGATTTTCAGAAGAGGGAGCAAAACGATGTGATAAAAAATTGCCAAAAACACCTGAGCAGAATTTTCCGTGCACTGGATGCAATATTTCAAAAATATTCAAATAAATATTGAATAATAAAAACAACTTGGTAGTTCAGTAGAATCTGTAACATGCCATGAAAAGCTATTTACCTAATGAGCATTTAGGGATTTGGGCAGAAAACTGATCCCACAGTCACAAGTCTGGCAGAGAAGTTCTCAATCAGCTCCACAGAGCTGAAGGAACTTGCTTGACTTCGAACTGACTTGAAAAACATGTTCAGGAATAAGATGAGGCTAATCAACAATGGTGCAAATAAATTTACGTGACCCGATTTGACTGAATGGCATATGGACATAGTAACAGTATAGTATATTACTGACATTTACATTATCTGAGAACTCTGTTAGAGTAAACTCAAGGAAGGAGTGAATATGTTAATTCAGACGAACAGAATCATTGATATGATGTTACCTCATAGGGACATGCATATACCATAAAAATTACACACGTGCAATTAAGGTTGAAGCAGACCTACTCAAATGACTCCCATAGCATTTACTGGAAAGAATGAAAAGAAAGATACAGCAAAGGAAAGAAGGAGATTTGGTGGCGGGAGCACTCTGAAGCCTGTTGGAGTGTCCAACTCTGCTACTGGGAGGAATTCCACAGGGCTTGGTGTAAAATGGTACCTCTACGTGGCAGTTTGTTTTCTGCAATCATTAAGAGAACATGAAAAGTGAGAAATGTTAATGAGACTCTTATTTGGCTGTTTACCTAGATTCAAAGGCATCAATTGCTATTGTCCAGAACAGACAAAGCAAAGCGTTATTTCCTGTTACATGGAAAAAGACAGAATTTTTAATCTCCAGACAAGCACACGACAAATCGATTCAAATTCTAACCTAGGTGACACGCAAATCAATCAGAAGTACTTATACTGAGTCATTCTTCAAGACAAGAAATAGCTCAATTTAAACTCTCATCAGGTGGTTTTACTGACTGTAAAGGGGTGTCAGAGGTGCCAATTCACCAGCATAAACAGTTTCTGTGTTAAACTATATAGGCAGAATTAAAATTGTGTAGTTTCTTTGTTTTGTTGGGGTTTTATTTGTTTGATTTTGTTTTAAATGTAGTGGCAGCCAAACAGAAAATCCCCAGCCTCCACAGTGATTCTGGCCAGTCTAACAACAATATGTTTAAGCTAGGAGGGAAAGGATAGGAGCTTCCTTTGGAATCTCAGAATAAGAACATTTCATTCTTGCTGTTGAATGTTTGCTTTAGTTGCTGGTTCCTTTGTTTTTCTTTTCTTCAGTGATAGGGCAAAAGAAATAAACAAGTTGGTTTCTGATTTTGCATCACTTTCAAATGGAAAATTGGGAAATTCTTTCAATACTATATGCAAAGTTCAGCTGCATTTTTGTTTGGACAAAACAGTTGTCAAATACTACACAGGAACATAAAAAAAAGTACCTTTCACATGAAAATCATGCAATTCTTCCCTGACACTCTGAATCTCACTATGTCTCTGATAGCAGCACTTACAAAGAGATCTTTGCTACTGCCTGCCACAGACTCCCCAGAGAAACTTTCTTCCCAAGTGCTTTAGACAGCTCTGGATCTTTTGCTTAGGTAAAAATACTTAGAGTAATCTCCAAGAGGAATAATTTAGCCTGCCTATTTTGAAATCTGCTGTCTTATTTGCTGTGGAGTTAATTGGCCTGTTTAACTGAAGCTGCTAAATCAGACAGAGATAACCCAAGGGTTAAAGAATCTCCCACGTCAGTAATTGCTGTAGTACCCACCAAAATGCTCTTCAATAAATTGGAGAAGTCTTCGCTCCATTATCAGCTGTAGGGAAAGTGAAATGAAAATGTGGTCATGGACAGCAGCATTTTCAGTGAAAACTCAGTCCAACTCAAAGTAAGCAACTACACCAGCAACTGAACAAATGAAGTCTTTCTCTGCAGATGTCTTTCTTTTGAGTCACTTTAACCAAGTTATACGAAAAATGCAATGGTAAACCTGCAAAGATGCTCTTTTATCTCTTTTTCCATGAAGTCCTTTGGCAGCAGCAGGCTGGCATACAGATATGGTTATCCATTCTCCCGTTACATAGCATGAAGAAATCTTACTTTGGGAATTACCTGAACAAAGCCAAGATGTACCACGGCTCTTCAAGTCAATGTTACAAACCACAGCAGCAGTGATTTTAAGTTGGTAGACAAGCAATATACCAGCCAGCTGCTCTTCTATCCTAATTGAGACTTTTTCATCAAGGAGAAAAAAAAGTAACTTCCTCACTGTCCCTCTGTGTCCAGCTTGCCAGATGCCCCTTGCTCATTGTGAATTGCTTTCACAAATGTCCAGACAAAATCTTGCTCTTCTATAGGTCGGACCACTCTTTCAACCACATTTTTAGCACGAGATCAACAGTTCCAAGAAGATAGCCTACTTCATGTCCTTTAATATTGCCTTTTTTATTGTCTGTATTTCCTCAAATATATGGTTCCTCTAAACAGGTTGATCAGACAGTGTCTTTACTGACAAATTTCCTTTTTTTCCTGTAGCCTGCTCTCCCTGTCCCCAAGTATATTTACCTAAAACTTTCCACTTTTTCTTATGATATAGAACTAGGAAAAAAGCATTTTTTTTTTCCGAACATGAAAACAGAGACACTCCACATGTATTTCTTTTTCCTCAACTACTCGTTCTTCACAAACCATAAAAGCTCACCAGCATTTTTCATCTATCAGATTCCTACCTCAAAGAGAAGTTATAAATGTGAACATGGGTAACATCCGTTTATATTGACAGAGAAGCAAAAAGGAGCAGTTGACATGTAATACGCTTTCCGGGTGTGCAACAAGACGATGACCCTTTTGTACAGGTTATCAGCAGGCATACGTCACTGCCTGCCATGCCATGCCCACGATGAGTTAAACCCTTTGCACACTTGTCTGCAGGCAGGGAGCAAGGGGACCACGACCAGGCAGGCTTATTGCCTCTTCTTAGAGACTCAAGGTCACTCTACTAACCCATCCACATTGGATTTTTTTAAATGAGCTATCCCAGAGGACTCAGACTTTGCTTAGACACCTTTAATGTATTTATTATGAATCGAAGCTTAAACTTGATAATACCGTGCCACAGATTAACTTGGACACATCGAACAGATCCATACTAAAGAGTGAAAAATCCATACATACAGCTATGAAGCAATGCACTCATTTCACCACCTTATTTTTGTTCAAGTGCACATGTACTCATCTTGTAAAAAGGTAAAATGTATACTGATAGGAATTATGTCAGGATTTGTATAGTACCAGAATAACACGGCCAGAGCTTACTGCATGCAAATTCCTGGAAATAAGAAGCTGTTAGGTACACAGAGCACCTTATCTGTCCCATTAGTGAATGCACCAATGCCCAATAAATGCAGTTATTTTATCCACTGTAAAACTCTTATACAGTGAATAATGTGAAAAGTTCATATAAATTACATTATTTCACCAGAACACTAAGCTAGTGATTTCAACTACACGCTCTTTGTGAAGTTAAAATATACTGTATATACTTACATATTTTATATATTTAACAAGCAACTAACAGCCAATTGCTCATTGTCTGTTCAGAGATGAAAATTAAGTGCCCAGCTGTGGCAGTTAACCACATTTTCCATTAAGATAGAAGGGTGGTTGTTTTTATTGAACAAACAGCTCATTTTCATCATAAGTAGAAGGGAAAAAGGAAGTTTGCCAGAAGTGTGAATTTTACCATAGTGTAAAGAAGTGACTAGCAGGTCGTTCTGGAGCACAATTACACTGGAATTACACATTTATCTTGGAGTAATCCTGCGTCCTGGCTATAGCAGCTATGATTGCTATGCTATTGCAGGAAACTTTCTGTGACATACTCATTCATTTCCAGCAGAAAGTACAATACATACAGCGATGCACTACAACCGCTCCTACTTACTATTTTATTTTAGTACATTTTCATCCTCTGAGAGTTTGCATTTATGTTCCCTCCTGAAAATACAAAAAATCCATCCCAGCACTCTCAAACTTAAAGATGTTTTTTAAATTTACTTTTCTAGCTGAATAGAGTTTGCCCTCTATTTCTTACTGCTTGCTTTCTTCTCCAACTCTTCCTAAGGAGTCTACAGCCTTTTTTGTTGGTCTGTTCAACAGATCTAACTGAGCAGTCAGCTTCTGCTTGTCTCTAAGCTTCCCCTTTTTACAGCAAAGTCCCGTAGGTGGCCCAGGGCAAGGTCAAATACATGTACCCAACCAGCTCATGAGGCTTCTTTGCACAGTCAGGTTGCAGCCAGGTCAAGCATATCTGACCCAACAGCCTTTCTTCAATGGCAATTACTAGTGAATATTTAGGAGAATATCTGACTCATTTATTAGGTGCAGAGGGAAACTCTTTGCTGTACTTCCAAGGTTCCTTACAATCAGTTTAGAAAAATCCAGAGCCAGCAAGTGTGGCTGGACCACCATAGTACATGGATCTTAAAAAGAGCCTGGATATACATTTTTCCATGACTTCGAGTCCTTTCTTGAGCTCGTTCACATTTTGAAAACTTCAAGGCAGCAGGTGACACAGTTTGATGAGGTGCTACAGAAATGTTTTGCTTGCTTAATCACGCAACCTAGTAACTGCGCACAATAGCTCCTACTTCTGATCAAACAGTTAAATCTTTTCCTACCATTTATTACCTTACAGATCTAAATGACTATTTGCTTCTGCAAGGATACCATCAAAGAGTTCATTAAAGTCACTATTAAAATGCAGCATATTGACAATTATGGCCTGAATCTGGCACCACACCTTGCTCAGGAAGCCACTAGTATGGCTTCTCCATCTCGCTGCTGCAGGATGCAAGCTCTCACAGTGGCCACAGCTTCACTCGCTGCATTGCACTGCTCCGCCATTTACAGCTCTACAAAGGCTAGCCACAGCCTGCCCCCACTTACTGCCTCTTCTGTTTTCTCAGCCTCCCAGCTTGCCCAGCTGGCAGGTAAGGCACAAATATTCAACTTTTCCTATTCAGGCACGACACTGCAGCCTATGGAGTCACTACTGTATTTGTTGCCTTATTTTCCTTTTATAAATCGGTGCTTTTTTTACGGTTTCACTGGAAACAACCCACCTTGTTACTGCCATCTTGTCTCCTCTTCCTGTAAGGACCCCACCAATTCTCTACCTTCCAGCAAGTTTCTCTTATGTCTGTTACAACAGTAACTTCAGATGTCCAGAACACACAGATTTCAGTATGCTGTCATAGTTTTAAAACTTCAAGCATTAGTGTAAAAATCTGCATATTTGGTCTTGGTATGGTTGCTCAGCTGGTCTAATCAGAGTAAAATCTTACTTCCCAAGGCACTTCTTCATTGTTTTCTACCTGAAGTTAATCAAATTCTACCCTATCCCTGTGTGAGAAAGCTGAGTTTCAATGATTTCCTCCATAGAAGATGAATTCCCTGAGACTGCTCATTTGTCAAAACCATCCATTCCTCAAGTTCCCTACAGACTTCCAACTTTAAATGGCTTTTTGGCTTAAATTAAATCTATCTTCAAGGGCAGCTATTAAAAGGAACCATGAAACTCCGTGAAAACCTGGAGGCACTGTAAAGCATGTTATTTACCTCCTGGTTACTTACCTTGATTTATCTACGAAGATAGACTTAAATGAAACATAGGATGTAATACATGCTGGCCAATGATTTTACATGGCCGTGTTACATGTCTGAGAAAGAAAGACAGTTTTACCCTACTCTCTGGAAGCTTCAAGTATCTGAAATGTATCACTACCAGCCTGCCCAATTTTATCACCTTTTTCAGACTTTCCACTGAGCAATGGCAGAGAGATGCAGAGCCTGGAGATGTTCCTGCTATTTCAGGCCCTTCATTCCCTTTTATTAGGGTAGTACTTGGATCAAGGAGCTCAGACAGGTTGCACAAAGGAGTATTAAACACAGCTTTTACTTTCTTTTCGAATTCTACTATCTTTTACTATGCCACGAAGTCCAAGTCTTATCACTGAATATACTTTGGCAATGTGGCTCTTCCCACAGCAGCCTCCTCGCTGAGTTTCTAAGAGTTCATTTTGACAACAATTTTGAAGATCACGCAGGTAATGGCTCATTCCAGTGTGGTCTTCACCCAACAATAGCAACACACCTCTCAATTTGCTGCAAGAATATTTACCAGACAAATCCTAGACAATGCATAATGGCTTTAAAGAAAGTAATTCCTAGTTCTCACCCTGCCGGTAATGACAGATAGGTCACACAAGAGTAGCGCGCTCAGACTTAAACCTAAATCCTCTGTGCCTCAACCAGCCCACTCTATTTTCTCTAGCAACAGGGGGTAAGCAAAGAAGCTTGTAAATCAAAAACTAATCATGTCATGGAGCCAGCTTTTAGAACACCATTAAATGGCAGGCATTCTTCCACGCTGCATGAGGACTGAGCTCTGGATGCCCTTTCACCTTGCAATCCTATAATACTAATGGCTAAGTACTAGCACTTACAGAAGAAGCTTGGTCACTGCCCTAGGCAGTACAGAGAGCAGCTCCGAAGTTATTACTCTCACAGCTAAAACTTCAAATGATATTTAAATACTGCTACAAAGAACATTCTTTATCTTTTCTCCTTTAAACACTCCCATGCTCCTAACAGGAAAAAAATACTTCATACTGAATCTAATTAAGATACAATCAGTTTTAACCGGATGTTTTCTGAGTAGGCATAAATATTTCTCATAAAGGAATTAGTAAATTTGATTGATATAGATTAATATGGAGAAAGTGAATTATATTATGAACCGCTGGAAATTGATTTTGTCCTTGTAAGCACAAGATAATACCAAAGGTCTCTTGGCCTTCAAGTACATACAAATCAAATAGGAAGAGGAGTTTTTCAGACAGGGCAAAAAGTTGTACTTGGCACAGCAGGAATTTAAATACTGGTATGCTAACAGCTTGCTACATTTCGGTACTAATGACCCGTCAACTTCAAGTTTCAAAATACAGCTCTTGATTTAAGTTGGACAACATCCCATTCTGTTTCCATGCCTTTGCTTCATATTTAAAGTCCAAGTTCTTTTTCTTGCTTGTTTCCCCTATTATTATTATTTTCATTGAAGATAAGTTGTGCTATATACGTGTTTTTTTTTTTTTTCTTTACCAGTAATGGTACCCCATACTGCTTATGAACTTCTCTTTCTTTCTATTCTGGCTATTCAATTGTTGCTGATTCGGTCAGTGAGCAAGACCACAATAGAGAGTTTCCTAACCCAAATTAGGAGTTTTTACTTCTCTCCTGTTGGAAATTAATGGAAAGAACATCACAGGAGAGGGACCAGTTTCTTGTCATTAACCAGCACACTTCAGTACATGTTGTCTCCATGTACACCCAACACACCACAAAGCGTGCTCATCCCTCCCCTGATGACTGGGGAGTTCTCCCTTAAATACGCACAGAAGATGCACCCTCAATCCTCACCTCCTTCTGCACACCATGGCATACTACACAGCAAAAGGAAGAGTACATCATCTGCACAAAGCAGCAGTAATGACCCATTGAGGCTTTGAGAAAGGCACAAGACTTGATAAAGGGATGAGTCATCATCTATGCTGCAAATGCTTGGAAAGGAGCACTGCCCCACACTGCTACCAGAGTCAGGTGGGCTCCAGCAGAAATGTGCTCCAGCAATGACCAGGGTTCACTTAGCTGCTTCCCAACAGGTTTTAGCACAGCTAGAAATCTACCCATGCTGGAAATGAACTATATGGAACACTTCTAAAGAGGCTGATTAACATTAGGATCACAAAGACATTAAAGCAGTAAAAGATGAGGCATTTGGAAGACTCGACTCCTCAGCGATGCAAAAATCTACCACCAGCTTCAAAAGAAACCTACAACACTGTCACTCTGGCTGATGCAGTACCAGTGAGGTTTGTGACTTCCAAATTAACAAAAGGAAAGGGAGAAGAGTCTTCTGCAGGGTATACAGTCAGCACACACAAATATAGATATGCACATACCGGCGTGGGGAAACCTAACTTATTATTAACAAATAAGCTGAGCTCCAAGCAAGCTATTTCCACTCAGGCATCAGACCTTGGAATTACAGTCATAGTGGATGAAAGCGCCAGTCCAGCATTTAACAGGAGTCAAATAAAAAAACCAAAACAAAACAAACAAAGAACCACCAGAAGAAACCATTAGGAAACAGGAAAAAAGCCTCAAACATTTTGCTATTATATACTCTTCAGCAGCCCTTCAACTGCAGTGTTGTTTCTAGTTCCACCCACCACACAGCAACAGACTGTTCTGCATGCTTGCTCCGGACAGAACTGGCTTTGCCTGTTCCTGCAGGCAGGATACCCTGGCAGACAGCACCTGGCATCAGACACTGTAGCTGTTGGGTTCTCTCTCCTTCGCATCAATGGCAACATCTCTGTAGGTGACTAGTTGCAATTAGTAGTTTATGTCAGAAAGTGAGATGAAGCAAGGCCTTACTATAGGAGAATGATGACACTCCCAGCTATGTTTTCATCCTATTGACTTAGTAACCTTAACTACTCTTTTCACTGAGTTACATCTGCATTTTAAAGTGAGAGGAGAAGTATCTTTCTTTGATTTATTCTGCCAGCAACAATCCAGATATCTGTGCCGCAGCAGGCTGCCCTAGGCTGCTTCTGCAGTCGACTGAGATCTCATTTATATGGACAGTGGTGTCCATGGCACACTACATCCATTTATTTACCTTTCCCATACCTTGGGCATGTTATCTTCTCTCTGTACTTCAGGAATCTGAAGATTTTTAATACACATTGCTATTGATTTTTTCCCCACACTTCTAACAATCTGCATTAGTCTTTTCTAATTCAGCCGTATCTTTCACTGGCAAGAGATGACCAGAAAGAGGACAGGGCTGTCACACTCGGTTAGCTGCCTTTGTCTTCTTTGGCTTTGCATCCCTTTTAGTGTCAGGCTTGTGTTTTCACCTTGCTTGAGAGGACAGTACAACTCTAAACCATTTGTCAAATTGCTGCTAAGGCTTTCTTATCTTAGTCATGATCCTGTTCACAAAAAGATGCTACAAGGGCAAATTTAAGTTACTCAAAAAGACAGATAATTATAAAATACTTTACATTGACTGCCACAAAATTTGAACACCAAACTTTTCTATATGACCATAACCTTAAAATTTACTTTACCTGAATCTTTAAATAAAAATGTAGTAACATGGGGAAGTATCTTCTCTGGCAGAAGCCACTGATCACTCAACTCAGCTATTGCCTGGTAAGAGAGTGATTGGAAATTAGAAGAAACTTGTCCCTCTTTGCACCATTTCGGCCTCAACATACCACCATGCTTTTCCTGGTGAGGTAAAACACATTTGATGTAAGTTAACTTTGACTTGTGAACTTGTGCCAATGGATGACATCAGCAAGCCTTTAAGAATTTTTAGTAGAAAAGCAAACACAGTCTTCCCTGGGGTACCTGTAATCCGCAGTAGAATAACAAATACCACTCATCAAAACAGCACGATGTATTTTCCACTTAATTTTAAGAGGTTACACAGACTTGTAATCATTCAGCTCAATACCCTCAAGGTAGCAATCAGCGAAAAAAAAAAAAATCAAAACCAACTTGATCCAGCAAAGCAGATGAAGAAAAACAGTCCAGCAAACAGAAGCCATTGAACGGTAATGGAGTTGAAGAAGGCAATGTGAGACAGAGGAAACGCTTCACAACACCAACAAGCGAAACAAAAGACCCCGGGAGATAGCTGTGACTAACCAAGTTATGCCATTGAACGCAGTTTTGACATCTGCTTTGAAATAGCTTTTTTTTTATAGAAAGCAAAAAACCTGAACCTTGGTGTTGCTTAACATCTCTGTCCACAATACAGAAAAGTCAGAAGAGCTTATTAAATATACATGCATTTTTTTAGCAGAAAAAGGTGATTTATCACAAGATGCTGATGAAACACTGATTATTTACGTTGTAACAGATGACAATATCAAATAAGTATTGACATTTTTGTGCCTCTGGTCCCAGCGTACAGACATGGAGGTGTTTCAGAAGAGCTAGACGAGTGCTCATGTGACTTGGCAATAGTCCTGAAACAGGGCAAGCAAACATTGCACCGTTCTTTAAACCCAGTAAATACAGACATCAGTTGAACGCTGATCCCAGGAAAAAAATGCAAGCACACACATGAGACTCAATACATGCTACAGGAATATAATATAATAACACCTATTAACATGGACTTATAGAAAACACTAATAACCAACTTTGTATTATTTTTAACTAAATTACAAACCTGGACAACAAAGGGAGCATGACATACTAAGCTGAAATTTCCATGGCCTCATATTACCTAAGCTCATTACAAAACTATGAAAATAAACCGGATGAAAGTTAAACGGATTAAGAGCTAGTTAGCTGATAGGTCTCAAAATGCAACGAGGAGAAAATCACTGCATTAGCCATGTGTAAACACACAGGTCCAGTTCCGGAAACATTTTGGAAATTCAGAGTGTCCTGACTAGGAAGGGTCTGGCTGCCACCAAGATGCTGCAGATCCCCTTAGGGGCCCTCTTTCTTTTTGAGATGAAAACAGTTGCAGAATTCAGGTGTACTCAGCACAAGTATCATATAGGCTTATGCCACGCCCATTTTTCCTCCAGCATCTGCCTGCAATCCCTGCTGGAGACAGGACATTGTCCACAAGGGCCAATGCAGTCTGTCGTTCTGTAACCTCGGATAACGAGGATGCCAGCAGGGTTTGTTACCACTGTATTTGACGTTAGCACAGCCAAGTGGGAACACCAGGTCTTGTGGTCCGTAACTCACAGAATCAAAAATCTGAGTCCTTCAAAAGGAGTCAGATAAAAGACCAGACCAGTGACCAAATCAGAGAACCTTTGTTATTCTAAGAAATGCTTTAAAACTCCCTCTTTCAATTTCATCAAGTGGAGACTGAGGAATGACCTGATCAGGCTTGCACTGCCCTAAGGCACCAGGCCAGAAACTACTTTCACTGTGGAGAAGTGTCCAGCAAGTCCAGCAAGACTGGATTCTCACCATGGGAACAAGGAAGGTGTATTTTCTTTTAGAAGTAGAATGTTTAACTTTTCAAGCAGCTTATCAACAACGTGATGTTGTTCATTATTCATTAACAGAAATATTGTTAGATGATGACTGGAAAAATAAAACCTGCTCTGTGTGAGGCTATTCACGTACACTGAGACACAAGAAAGTTACAGCAGCTTTTTAATCTATTCAGCCCGCTACAGCACTTTTCAATTTTCCAGTTCTCGGTTTCCTCCTTGCACTCATCTAACAGTGAGGTTCATATTTTGACTTGAGCTGGAAGAGCATTTTCCTTCACTAATACCCTGATGTCTTTGATGGGATGAAGCAGGAAAGGGTGAGAGGCTTATCTCGACTCACCTTTTTTTTCCTTCTGCTTTTCTGTGGGTTCAACCTAAGAGATAGCAGTCATGTACAAAAAATTGGACTGACATCTAGGACTCCTAAAAATACACGGAGCTATTCCACAGTTGTCACATTGCTCATCCTGCTTAAATGCTTATTAGAACTAATAGAAATGGTACAAAAAGTTTCCAGGATAGGCCCAGCTACAGAATGAAAAGGACAGTGCAAATCAGTACTGAAGTGAGAGTAAATATGTGTTTTCAAAGTATTTTAATGTTTACAAATCCAGCATACACAAGATATGAGATACTTAACAAGGTAGAAGACAAAAGAACAACCAGCAGCTAAAATGAAGATATGAACTAACAGCCTGGACCACTCTGACTTCTGCTTAAATTAGCTGCACTGAGAGTATTCTTTACCAGGGGATGAACAGATGTTTTGAACACCATTTGCAGGCCACAGAAACATCACACCTTTCTATTTTTTTCTTGGACAAATGAATAATTCGTCTGTAAATACACCAAAAAAACCCCTAAAAGTAGCTGAAATTAAGTCATAAACTACATTTGACCAAAAACGAGCATGTTCCCTGCTTCTCATTTTACACGTTTCTCCACAATCCCCAGAACAAAACAACTCTTCCCAGCTCAGCCCAAAGCACGGGGCAGATCTTCCCTTTGTGTCAGGGGAAGCACAGACACTACTGGCCATGAGCTCAAGTGTCGATCAACCTGTCCATTTTATAATGATCTTTATTATACTGTTTCACTCTTCTGAACTATAACTGCCACACAAACATTAGCCTTTAATTTGAGATATTTACATCTGACACCTACCAGGTATGTTTGCAGATATTCAGCTATCCAAGCTGAAATCTAACATAGACCTTGCCACAGATTATAAAGAAATAAAACACAAGCAAGGCAGCACATTTTTCAGATTAAGATTTATCTTTTTTTTTCTTCAACTGCACCGCACAGTATTTCAATATTAAAAAGACCCCTAACTTTCAATGTACTGCCAGTTGTGCAAAATTGTCCTCAGAAAAAAGCAACTGCCATTTCCCATTTGTCTACAGAATAAAAGACTAATGGAAGGAAATCTCTTTATTCAATTTAAAAATAATGAGGCATCAATATGTAGCTGCTTCAGCTCTATCAAACTGAATTAACAGTTCATAGGTATAAAGTTCTTTTTTTTCCTCAGTCTTCTCCAATGTTTGTCATTTTTCAATACAAATGATACTAAAAATCAAACAACCTACAACCTCGTAACCACTCAATCCATTGTCTGTTTAGAAACAGCTAAATTTAATAACTGAAGTTGTACTTTACCTTACTAAACTGACAGTACAACTTACTGGCTATGTTTTTTGAGGTCTCAACTCCAAATAGGTATCGACTGCACCCAAATATGCGCAGGACTTGGGCCATTTAGAGCAGAAACCTGGCATAAGCAAAGAAAGTACCAAGAGCAGCGATGCAGCAGCTCTCACACTGACTAGCACTGCAAATTGGGCAGCATAAGGTGCTTCCCATGTTCAGGTCTGTACAATCACCTGTGAGTTCGAGGCATTGCAGTGGCAGCACTGCTCCTCTTGACCATAACAGGTTCAGCTGATTAACACGAGATAATTCTAATTGTGCCTAATGTTAAAACTACTGTAAAATGCCCAGATGATACAAAGAACTGTTGTATAAAGCTCCTGGATTTCAAGGAAGCACAGCAGTCATACTGAACTAGTCGTAAAACTGACAAAAGGGATCTTTAATCTTATTATCTCCCACTGAAAGTAGTTCATGCAGTTTGAATGAGTACTGTAAAACCCCATGCAATGCTATTAACGTACAGTTTTATCATCTATTTCCTCTCTACCCCTCCATGCTGAGGCCCAATAAAGCATATATATTTTGAATTAACTACAAAAAACATGTCCTGATAATACCCCTCCCATTCTGGCATTTACTGGTGGCTCAGGAACTGTTTGTAATCTTATATTCTAACCACTATCAATTATTATAAAAAGGTTGAAGTCTTCACCTACTGTTTTATAAATAGCACTTGAGAGCACTTTCCACAACAGGCAAGAAATATCATTTCTGGATCATTAACACTTAAGGTATAACAAGTAGTAGTCTGTAGGGACCTGAAGAAAGTGTGTTGTCCAGCCGCAGAGTCTGGTCAAAGAAAGGTGCTCTTTAAGTGCCTTTTAGAGAGCTTACCATTATCTTAAAGGCAGCTGAAAACACGTGGTTTACCATGAGATGCTGTTAATAAAAAAAGTGAAATAGCAGAAAGTAGTTAGAAACAGTAGCTTATGATACTCCAATAAGGGAAAAAAAATAACATCTTAATAAACTGAAAGCTCTGCAAGGATGGTTACTGTACATAGTGTTTAAATATGCCTTCTTCTTATGGAAATACCACTGTTATCAGGTGTTTCGGTTTCGGCTGCCGCCGGCAACAAAAACGCCACGCGGCTGCCCCTCCCCCCGCCGGCGTGCGGAGGAGAATGGAAAGAAAGAGGCAGAAACTGGTGGGTCGGGATAAGGGCAGTTTA
>Ga0065711_1005081_pt1 | contig 21782 bp, 18 predicted proteins | sample Hoacrofraction12_FD_59098 | JGI IMG/M metagenome (GOLD analysis project Ga0065711, IMG submission 59098) | Hoatzin crop microbial communities from Cojedes, Venezuela - Epithelial fraction 12 v2 (version 2) | ecosystem: Host-associated > Birds > Digestive system > Esophagus > Crop | place... | reverse complement strand
GCAGGGTCACCTACAGCAGGCTGCACAGGACCTTGTCCAGGTGGGTCTTGAATATCTCCAGAGAAGGAGACTCCACAACCTCCCTGGGCAATTTGTTCCAGGGCTCCATCGCCCTCAGAATGAAGAAGTTCTTCCTCATGTTCAGATGGAACTTCCTATGCTTCAGTTTGTGCCCATTGCCCCTTGTTCTGTCGCTGGACACCACTGAAAGGAGTTTGGCCCCATCCTCCTGACACCGACCCTTGAGATATTTATATGCATTTATTAGGTCCCCCAGTGAAGAAACTGGAGCCATAAGGGCAGTAGCAAGGCACAAGCGACTGCGGTCTTAGTCATCATGCAGGTACACACAGGGCAAGATCCTGGGGACACTGTCTCTTCAACCACCTCAGGAAAGAAGACAGGATGGAGATTCGTGGATGCAGCTACATTCACATCAGTACCTCTGCTTGTAATAATGGCAGAAGACTGGCAATGTGCTTTGCAAAATCGTCCCGTTCATTCTGCAGCACAAACTGAGCTATCGAGCAAGCTTTGCTGCAAAGCTCGCTCTGTGAATGGCTTTGTACTGGAAAGTCAATTCATTCACTGGGGCAAATGGCTGGTTTGGGGCTTTTCTTTAACTTAGTGCTGGAGTAAAACCCAGTTCTTTGCTATAAACAACACCTGGTGTGGCAATAAAGCCATCCTGAAAAGCTCTGCCCATTTTCTCTCCCTCCACTGCAAAGAACTTGCAGGATCTGTCTCTCTAGGCTAACTTTAATTTCCTGGTAAGGTGAAATGATGCTGAAAAATACATGCATAGGATTTGATGATTCAGGGATATCAGATTAAGGGAAAAGTGTACTACGCTTTCTATTGTTTGTCTGAGATGATGTGTGTTTACCCACCTCTCCACATCATTTCCCGTATTTTATGGGCTAAGTGCTTACAGCTCCCATCAAATTAGTGAGAGTTATTAGTGTCCTTCACACATGAAATAAGTCTTATCATTAAAGTATACAGGAACTTTACGGCAGCACAGGACAGCCATCAGCTCCTTTTCCAGGGATTCTTTCCAGTAAAGTGACCCAAAGCACAGAGGAAGGTTTACGCGAAAGGAGCCAGACTCTGCGCTCAGGTACAGGCAGCAGCTCATGGTGCAGCTCAGAACATACAGATGACTCTCCTGAGATGAATGTCTTGCTCAAAAGGAAGTTTTCTCAGTATGGTATGAAGAAGGCAGCATCTTGAAACCTCCCCTGAAATATTTGCCTTAATTTCTATGAAGTCATGGCTGTTGCCTGAAGTTCCTGTTCTATATAAAGCCAATGAGTAGATCTGCACTCAAGAGCTTGCTGCACTGCTAAGCAGACCCAAACCTGACCCACTGTCTTCCCTGTCTCCCTTGGTTTTACTGAATCTGCAAGGTATCTTTGTTTTCGGGGATATTTGCCTACTATAAAATGATCTGAGCAAATGGACAAAAACTCCTTGTAACTTTCTTTGCAAGTGTATAAAAATCTTGACAAAACATTTCCAAAGAGGCATCTTGCAAAATCCATGCTTTCTTACTGCCTTTTCCCACGTGTTTCCCTGATAGAGGCAACAGACAGTAGCTTTAAAGGAAAACCTTGAACGCCATCCTCTGTCATCCTGTTGCCTTTGTTTTCTGAGAATAACAGCGGTCCAGTCCATAGCAGTCCAGCTGACTGAGCTCTTCATATAGGACCTTTTCAGTGAAATCTGGATGAAACAACCTTGAACGGTAAAGGTCCCAGTTCTCAGTCAATGAGTTGAGCAAATGCCAGGGCCAGCCTAACCACCAGCCTGCATCAGGCAGCATCTGCTGCCCTGCCTGCCTGGCACCAGCTTCGGTCACTGCCGGGGAGGATGAGAGCACCGCACTGATTGCTAACACATGGCACAGTGCTGCAGAGGAGCCATCGCTTCCCTTGTGCCCATCCAATATCGACACCGTGACTGAGCCCAGAAAGACCAGCCGAATCACAGAGAGCTCTTCTCACTGAAGTGCCCACTTAGACATCCAAGAGATCCAAAACCTTCCACCTTCTGCCACTCCCCAACTACCAACACCATCTGTGAGCCACACACCAGACAGACGCTGCCCAGTGCATTTACAAGTGCATACAAAAGCACTTTTAGGAAAAAAATTGTCTGCATGAGGTCCAGCTAGTGCTAGATGAAAGCCTGAACTGTTAGATACTGGTGACTAATATCAGTAAATATCTACGTGGTGCCTGAGAGGAGGAGGCAGCTGCCCTATGCATGATTTGCCCTGTGTCCTCTCCAGCTTTATGCCTACAAGAAGGTCCCAGCACTTGCACATCTTCTCCCAACATGGAGTCCACCTTCAGCATCATGGTCTGGGGTTATTTCATTTGCTCGTAAGCAGCAAGTACCTGTTAAATATAATACTGAGACTGACTTCTCTCCCACCAAAAGTCTGAAATTTTCCTGCTACAGTGCTGGATAACAGGGAACCAACACCTTTAGTCAGCTTGACCTAGAAAATGGTGATGTTTTTCTCCATGGAGGAAATGCATGATATAACTATAGCTAGAACAGAACTGCAGGAGGAAAACAGTAAGAAAGGCATAGGAACTTACAGGTAAAGATATTACTTACTAAGCCAAGAAAAAACAACCTTTCCTTTAATTCACAAGCGGTTTCAGTGGTGCCGAAAGCAGAGAATGAGCCATATTAAGCAAAACCTGTTTTGCAAACAAGCCCATAATAAATGCATTTATTTTGGACCAGCTCTTCACCGGTAATAAGACACAAGGACTGTTTAATACCTTTATTTATTTAATGTTTCCTGCTTATTGAAACTTCCCTGCCACAGCAGTTTAGAAGCCATGAAGGAAGCTCCCGAGGCTGCATATGAACGCTGCTGCTTGCCTGGAACATCATTCTGGTGGTATCTTGATATGGTTCAGCTGCAGTGTGGATAGATCACTACTTTTATTAGAGAAATACTGAGCTATTTCAACTGCAGGTCTTCATGGAGCACACACTGGGGGAGCATGGTGACTACCTGGAAAGTCAAAGTAATTTTATGGCTTCTTAACGTCACCACAAGCTGCTGCGGGCTGTGCCTACGGTCAGAGTCAACCACTCCTCAGGAGATGTGTAGTCAGAAAGAAAATCCTAGGTACAACCAAACCGCAGCATTTTGCACTAAACTGTGTTGATTTTGGTGACATTTTGACACAAAACTCTTCAGATTAGCTCTCACCATGTTTAGATGTGTAGGTTTAGTCAGACAGTTGCCAGGCTTGTTGTGTAACTGTTTAGGTTTTCAATTCCCAGATGACTGTGAAATACATAGTATATCTTAGTACTATTTTATACCACATAGGTACAGACTGTGCTGTGCCGGTCCTGCTTGCTGTCCCATCGGAGGCCATGGCAGAGGAAGGCTGCCCATCTGTTTGGGCTGGGAGCTGTGTCCATGCCCTGTCAATATTTGAGCAAGTACTGCTGTGCCCGGAGGGGTGTAGAGCCCACCCCGGGGTTCATCTTGCCCACGCCAAACTGGGACTGAAGTAAAGGGATATATTTAACCCATATGATGTTGGTGAATGCATTTTTCAACCTACAGGAGGAACAGAGGAGGAGGTGGGGTGCCATATGCTAAAATTTGCAGCCAAGAGCCTTAGAGGGAGGAACCAGACAAGTTTCAATGTCTCTGGGGAAACTAGGGAATTCACCACAGGGCAACAAGATGCCAAAGCCCAAAGCTCCCAAAGAAGAAGAATGTAAACTCGTAGAATCAAAAAATCATTGAGGATGGAAATGACCTTTAACATCGAGTCCAACTGTAAACCTAACACTGCCAAGTCCACCACTACATCCACAGCCACAACATCCACAGCCAACAACATCCACAACTCCAACAGCATCCACAGCCTTTCCCTTGTCCACTAAGCAGGTCACCTTGTCATAGAAGGAGATCAGGTTAGTAAAGCAGGACTTCCCTTTCACGAACCCACACTGACTGGGCCTGATCACCTGGTTGTCCTGTACATGCCACGTGATGGCACTCCAGATGATCTTCTCCATAACCCTCCCTGGCACCCAGGTCAGGCTGACAGGCCTGTAGTTCCCAGGATCCTCCTTCCGGCCATTCTTGCAGATGGGCATCACATTTGCTAACCTCCAGTCAACTGGGACCTCCTCGGTTAACCAGGACTGCTGATAAATGATGGAAAGTGGCTTGGCGAGCACTTCCGCCAGCTCCTTCGGTACCCTTGGGTGGATCCCATCCAACCCCATAGACCTGTGTGTGTCTAAGTGGTGTAGTAGGTCGCTAACCATCTCCCCTTGGATTACGGGGGCTTCATTTTGTTCCCCATCCCTGTCTTCCAGCTCAAGGGGCTGGGTACCCCGAGAACAACTGGTCTTACTATTAAAGACTGAGGCAAGACAACATGAAGTACTTCAGCCTTTTCCTTATCCTTTGTCACCATGTTTCTTCCCACATCCAATAAAGGATGCAGGTTCACCTTAGCCCTCCTTTTGTTGCTAATGAATTTATAGAAACATTTTTTTATTGTCTTTTACTGCAGTAGCCAGATTAAGTTCTAGTTGAGCTTTGGCCCTTCTAATTTTCTCCCTGCATAACCTCACAACATCCTTGTAGTTCTCCTGAGTTGCCTGCTCCTTCTTCCAAAGGCCATAAATGCTCTTATTTTTTCCTGAGTTCCATACGAAGCTCTCTGTTCAGCCACGCCGGTTGTCTTCCCCACTGGCTCGTCTTTCAGCACATGAGGAGGCCTGCTCCTGCACCTTTAAGATTTCCTTCTTTAAGAATGTCCACCCTTCCTGGACTCCTTTGCCCTTCAGCACTGCCTCCAAGGTACTCTGTCAACCAGGCTTCTAGACATGCCAAAGTCTGCCTTCTGGAAGTCCAAGGTGGCTGTTCTGCCAGCTCCCCTCCATATTTCTCTGAGAGTCAAAAACTCTATCATTACATGATCACTATGCCCAAGACAACATCCAACCACCACATCACACACAAGTCCTTCTCTGTTCACGAACAATAGGTCCAGCGAGGCACATTCCCTTGTTGGCTCACTCACCAACTATATCAGGAAGGTCTCTTCCACATGCTCCAGGAACCCACTGGACTGTTTCCTCTCCGCTGTATTGTATTTCCAGCAGACATCTGGTAAGTTGAAGTCCCCCATGAAGAACAAGGGCTAGCAATTGCGAGACTTCTCCCAGCTATTTACAGAATATTTCATCTGCCTCTTCATCCCAGTTGGGTGGTCTGTAACAGATTCCCACCATGATATCTGTTTTGTTGGCCTTTCCCCTGATTTTTACCCATAAACACTCGACCTTATCATCACCATCATCAGGCACTAAACAATCAAAACACTCCCTAACATACAGAGCCACCCCACCACCTCGCCTTGCTTGTCTGTTCCTTCTGAAGAGTTTATAGCCACCCATTGCAGCACTCCAGTTGTGTGAGTCACCCCACCATGTTTCTGTGACTGCAACTATATCTTTGTTTTCCAGCAGCACAACGGCTTCCAGCTCCTCCTGTTTGATGCCCATGCTGCATGCATTTGCATAGATGCATTTCAGTTGGGCTATTGATCCCACCACCTTTCCTGAGGTAGAAGCCCTAATTCCTATGTGACCATTATCAGGTGCTTCTGTGGTTTCTAACATATCAATAACCCTTGTGTTGTTGCAGCCTCATGGATCTCCATCCCCTACCTCTACTAAGATGGCAGATCGAAGGACCGCACTAGCACACTGACCCTCAAACATCATTGTGCCCCCCTCAGGGTAATCTCTAGCAAGCCCGGTTTTATCCCTTTCCCTATTCAAATCTAGTTTAAAGCTCTTTCAATGACCCCTGCTAACTTCTGCATGAGCATTTTCTCCCTTTGAGACAGGTGTACCTCACCTGTTGCCAGCAGGCCTGGTGTTGTGTAGACCAACCCATGATGAAAAAACCCAAAATTTTGCCAGTGACACCAGGCTCGGAGCCACGGAGCCAGGTGTTGATCTGCTGGCTCTTTCCGTTTCTTCCCTCATCATTCCCTGCAAATGAAGGGATAGAGGAGAACACTAACTGTGCTCCTGATCCCTTCACCAGTCATCCCAAGGCCCTGAAATATCTCTTGATTGCCCTCAGACTTCTTGTTGTAACTTCATCGCTGCCTACCTGAAAAATCAATAATGGATAATAATCTGAGGGCCATACCACAGTAGTAAGTTTTCTCTTCACATCTTTAACCCAGGCCCCAGGAGGCAGCATACTTCCCTAAGAAATGGGTCAGATGTGCATATTGGGCCTTCTGTTCCCCTCAGGAGAGCGTCTCCTATGATAATGACCCATCTTTTTTTCTTTATGGAAGTGGTTTTGATGCAGGGCATAAACTGACTCAACCTCCGCAAACCTCTGAGCTAGATGAACCATCGTCCTCGTTATTGTTCGGTTCCACTTGCACAGCCTCGTACCTGCTATGCAAGGGCACCTGGGAAGGCAGGGCAGTCATGGAGGAGATGTGGCTGCTGCACCAGGCAGAACTTGTCACCACTCCCCCTACCCCTTAAGTCACCGTGTTCAGGCAGTGGAGAGAGGGCAGGGAATCCTCCATGTCATGTGTCGTGTCTGCCTGTTGGGCCTGTCCCAGGGACACGGTACCCCCAGGCATCGTACATTGTATGAGGGCTACCCCACATCACTTAAACAACCATTTAGGGTCTAGATCAGCAAATCAACGGGTCACGCTATAACGCAGCATAGGCTCGTGAAAGGAAGGTTTGGGTGTTCTCCCAACAAGATTACAGATCTATACACTACATATATACTCTTGGACCCTCCTGAGACACCTGACTGTTACGTGTTATGTTAAGCAATGAGCACACATGAGAGAGATGTAGGCATTAGAAGCAGCATTAGATGCATTAAAGGCTGGCTCACAGATGGGTCTCCAAGCGCAAAATGAGCTGACATCTGTTGGGTGTCAGAGAACAAAAGTTATGTCTATTAGAAATACGCCTCAGCATGTCATAAACTTTAGTCTGAAGGGTAACTTTTGCAGAGGTGACATGTTCCATCAGAGTGCTCCCTGACATTTCGGAGACAGCAGGAAGGAGCAGAGCACAGCCACCTGTCTTAATTCTCATCATTGTAATTGCTCCAACATTGCTGAAGAAATCCATGGCTTTGAATATACACCACCCCAAAAGGTTTGTGATGAATTTTTGACTAAGACAATTATTAAAGTAGAGAATTAAGAGAATGAGAGATGTCAGAAGAGCAAAACTGTACATGCCAGTCAGAAAAGATATTCTGTTTAATAAGAAAAAGCATTTTCGAGCATGATATGAATATTTTAATTTGAAAAAGCTCCAAAGGAATGACATTAAACTGACATGAAAGGTCTTAGGAGAGCAATGTTTTTCACTTAGCAGTGATTTGATCTATGTACTCTGTCTTTTCCTAACAGAAGATAATGTTTCCCAAGATCGACAAGATCATAGAATTATAGAATCACAGAATCATAGGTTGGAAAAGATCTCTAAGATCATCAAGACCAACCGTCAACCCAACACCACCATGCCTACTAAACCATATCCCGAAGTGTCACATCTACACATACACTTAGGTAGCCCACCTCAAATGATCTATTACTCAATGAAATCATTAGCATATTTATCTTGTAGCTAAATACTCAGGCAAAACCCAAACCATTCCAGGCAATAGTTCAAAATACATATTTCAAGGAAGCCAATGCCCTTTCCAAATAAGTTCTTGGCAGTGGACTTCACAACTTTCTGGCTTTGCTAACTATTGTATCCCCCACCCAGGAACTCAGGGTAAGACCAGAGGCCAAGTCTTCAAGATACAACTTTCTTTCATCTCAGTTTATCAAATACATAATGGTATCCCTGTGGCATCAAACCCAGGGGCTTACACCCTGCCTGGGGCCATGTGGCAGAACGGGGCCACCACAGGGCTCCAGCTGCCCCCGCAGCACCCAGCCCACCAGCCAGCCTGGGTGGAGGGCTGGGGTTGCCTCCATCACTTGCCACCATCCATACCAATGTGTTTCTCAAGCGTTTATTTCCTGATGTTCTCACATCCCAGAAAATGTCAACATCCGCACTGATTGCTGAGGATGCTTCTCCCCACTCCTGCAGGTCTTTCAACATCCCTTTTGAGCCAGGTCTTAGGTACATCCATACTTGATGCCTGTGGACATCTCAGTGCAGTATGGAGATGGCTTTGGACCTGCAGTTACAGCTCAGGCTCGCTGTGGTGTCTCCGTGGCTGCTGGTTATAAGTAATGGAAGATAGGTTCTTCACTTCCACACAGAGACAATGCAGAGCTCAGAGACTGTCAGCATAGAAATGTCACAGAAACACAGAGCTCTTGCCCCAATGCTGCTCTTACAGGCAGCCACCGAACCACAACCCTTTGTGGTGGTTTATTCTGCACACATTTTTGTTAAAGCATCTTACTCATGCAACAACACAAAACCCACAAAAATCGCTTCCACCTGAAGGACAGCACACCCAAGAGCACCACTTCAGACTCACTTCACTGAGCTTCACGCATCATAGAATTGTTTAGATTGGAAAAGACCATTATTACCCTGAGGGTGGTGAAACCCTGGCACGGGTTGCCCACCACTTGGGAGATACCCCATCCCTGGAAACATTCCAGGTCAGGTTGGACAGGGCTCTGAGCAACCTGGTCCACTTGAAGATGTCCCTGCTCCCTGCAGGGGGGTTGGGCTAGATGACCTCTAAAGGTCCCTTCCAACCCAAAGCATTCTATGATTCTATGATTCTAAGTCCAACCACTAACCTAACACTGCCAAGTCCACCACTAAACCAAGTCCCTAAGTGCCACATCTCCACATCTTTTAAATACCTCCAGGGATGGTGACTCAGCCACTTCCCTGGGCAGCCTGTTCCAATGCTTGACAACCCAAACAAGACTCATTTCACTTAGCTTTACACCTCCCATTCTTAGCTGGTTAGTGTAGGCTGTCTTTATGGTCAGTGGAGGGAAACAGGCCCTTTTGTCCAAAGAATTTATTCTAAGTATGTTTCATTCTAAGTATTTTTAAATATAGTTTCAGTCTAAAACCATAGAATGAAATGAATGAAATTCTGAAAGGACAGTTTTCCTCCATGGACTGTAAAGGGGGCCTAAACAACTTGCTCAGATACAGATGTACAGTTGGTGAGGTGGATGCCAGCAGCAGGGTCTAAACACAACACACACAAAATTACAGGTGGCATGTCAGCACGACACACCCCAGTCAGCTCTCATGCAAGCCAACACCAGTCATGGCAGCCATGCTGCTCTGCACAGAGAAACACCATTCTCCTTCAGCTCCAGCGGATGGGAAGAGGGTGCAGGAGGGTCCCACCACGGACTGGGCAGTGCTTTGGCAGGAGTGCGTGGTGTGTCCACTTCAGCATGTGATTAATGTTCCTGTGAACCATCACAGGGCGTACTCACAAGCGGGGACACGACCTGGACAGTCTTCAGACCACGCATTTTTCTAAGGGTCTGCAAACATCTGCCAACCTCTAAGCTCCCAGATCAGGCTTCCTCAGTAAACCTTCCTTTAACACTTTCTCAATGACATCAAATGTGATGTTATCCCTAAGCAAATCATTCTCGGTGTTTCCTTGCTCCCAGTTTCCTCCTTTTTTGCCTCAGTCTGGTGTTACACTCACCCTCCTACATAGTGAGGAGAGTAAAGTTGATGCCAGGTTATTCGAGGACAGCAGAACTTCTTAAACATTTTCAATAATGTATCCAAAGGGACAATAAAATGTTTCCTGTGACAACACATTAGAAATAACCATATCCTCTTCTTCCACTGTATACACTAAGAGGTGACTTATGTGCTGCCTCTTTTTTAAGATACTGCTGATACGTTCACAGGCGTGGAACAGCTTCTCCCAGCTCTTCGAGATCCAGGAAAATCACCCCATAAGGAAAGCGACAAAAGCAACTTGTAAGCCTTGGTGCTTGTCCTTGTAATTTTTTCTCTAGCTGAACAGATTTCTCTTGACAGGTTTCTGTGCCATTCTGCAGACAGGCGCTGCTTTTTGCATGCCAGACTCCTGACTGCATCTGGAGTGAGACAGTGGCCCTGATCTGGCTGGGACACCCCAGCTCTGCAGGGTTGTCCGCCATGGGTGAATGCAGTCAGGCGAGGACAATGCAGGTTGAGCTGAGCCTGTCCTTCAGGGTAACTCTGTGGTCCTTCTTACCCTCGCACTCTGATGCTGTTTCTTCTGGAACCTAGTGGTGGCCCTTCAAAATCTCTACCAGGTAAACCTGTGGACAGTTAATTAATGAATTTTGGATTCAGCCTGGCTCCAGCCCATGCCTGAACAGCATCACCAAAACAGACCACATACCTCCTATCCCCACCATGACCACCACTACTCTGACCGATCTCAGAGACAACTAGTTTCATCATGGTGCCACTACTAGTTATAAATATTTATTGATCATTACCACTCAGAAACACAAAGAACACTGAGTGCCCCCTGTGCTGGGGGCTGTACAAGCTTAGGATAGAGGAGACGTTTGGTCTCTTAACAAGCAATTGCTCCCTAAAATATCCACAGTCCATCCAATCTATTATTTTTTTTAACAAAGAACACAGGCTTTTGACTTTTACTACTCAGCATTTAACCAAGCATGATCTGAACAAGAAAGTCTCCATCTCTGCTTACCAGAGATGTTCCAAGTTCCCCTTTATGAATGCATATTCTTTATGAATATCCTGCCATTAGCAAAGTAATTTCTGCCATCATAATAGTTTTTTACTAAAAATTTTCTACATAGTGCAAGGAAACAGTGTAGTAATTGCTTATTGCTTCCTTTAACATTTATTTTCATGGAGTAATCAGAATTATCTATATCTGAAAAGAAAATTTGTTTATGTAATTCTGTTCCCTCAATCAGTTTGCTGAAATCTCTTATATTCTAAAAACTTCTTCCTTTTCTGCATTTTTCAATCTGAATCCTCTTGCCTGCATGCCAGTCCTGTCTTATTTACAGACTCGCAGAAAGCCTGTGCTTCCATTCTCTCTCCCTGGCCTGGGGGAATAAAAAAAGAACAGCTCAACTTTACATCTTATTTCAAGAAAATGAACCAAGTGGAAATGAATACAAATTCTGCTACTATGGTGAATTGCTGAAAAAATGAAACTTGAAGTTGAAATTTAGGGTTCATCTTCATTTAGCATAAGAAATACTTTCTGCTCAGAGTTAAGAATGCATTTCTGCAGATATTAATGTTTAAAACAGGCCTACTAGGCAAGTATTTTAAAATTCTGTTTTACAGTTGAATAAACGGAAGTATAGAGAGACAGAAAAGAAGACTGCTGGTTTGCTGTAAATATTGGGCACATTTTTCCCCTCTCAGTAGAAGGAGACAATGTATATATATCATATTTAAGGGATCCCTAGCAGACGTGTTGCAAATTAGCATTGATATGCAAGTGTCCTTTGAGGAATTTGGCTCCTTCACTGTTCAGAGACAAGAAGTAATAGGTCAGATGCGAAGGATCACTCTTTCCTGAAACTCTTCTGAAAACTGGTGACATTCATTGCTGATTTGAAGCAAATCTCACTCAACTGTGCAGTGACAAAGACACGACAAGGAATTCTACTTTTTCTAACAACCTGGCTTCATATCTCCTCTATTGCTCACTTAGAACCCAAATCAAAACACACTGCAGTAAGTAAGAGTACTTCCAGTGATGTGTTGAGTAAACGTATAGGAAAAATTACACCTTTTGGGATCTTATGGAGCTGTTTTTATGGAGGAGAAAATAGAGGATGGAGCTACACATGCAAGCAAAGTGTAGGCAGCAAAACACAGGACACTTTTTATATGAGTATAATATTTATAGAACCAAGGCCCAAACAAGATGTTGTCATTCAGCTTGCAAGTGGTTTCCATGCCATAAGAAGAGACTGTGCCATATTAAGCAAAATCAGCTTTGCCAGCAAGCATGTAAGTGCGTGTGTGCATTTCTGCGGTGTGACTAATGGCTGGGTGGATGCCATAGGACATCTAAGAACTCTGAAATACTTTCATTTGCTTAATGTTTTCTGCTGATGGCAACTTTTCCCTTGCCCGTCTGCTAGGTTATGGGCGAGCCGTTCCCCAGCCCAATGCCTCTGGCACAACAGTCAGGAAAGAAATGGCATCTGCCAGCTCACACTGCTCCTCCCAACAGGCAATGCGAGACACGTTGCCTCGATCTACATAAACGCATTGAGAAAACACGAATTCAGGCCAGAGGTGTCCGACTACACCAGTATTCTTAGGCTAATTACAAAAATAAAGCCAGTAAAATTCTCCGAAGTGCCCAGCACAGATTTTTTTTTTCATTGAGTTCAAACAAATCAGAGTTAGCTCAATCCAGGCTGAAGTTCTGCTTCAGAGAGGCTCATTTCAACCTGGTAAAATTCAAATTACCCCACCAATCTCTACCTGACAAATTTTGTTCACCCTTTTCCAGATTTAGGGACCAGTATTTGTACAGCGTTCAGTAAATCAGAGTCCCAGAGTCAGGGCACACGCTACCACCATAAAATACAGAAAGGAGGACAGGTAACCATGATATGACTCATCTGAGAGAGAATCAGTGCAAATCAAAAGAAATATCCAATTGTAAAATCTCTGTTGCCCCAGAGACTGTGAAAAACAGGCCAGCTGTTAAACGAGAACTGTCTCTGCCCTTTTTCCACTCAGACATTTGCTGCTTTTCAAACAGTCAAGTCCATTTGTTCTCCTAGTGGTGTTGATTGATTGGACTCTGGAGATAATGGGTGTGTAAAGAGTGTTTTCTTTGTGCTCCTTCCTCACACACACCAGCCTGTTACGGTAAAAGATTACACAGTATAATAATCTATTATTTTCTACTCATTTTTTTTTCAGCAATAACTTGGCTGCTGCGAACAAGAACCACTTTCATTACATCTAGGTAGTCTGATAAGACAGTTTTTCTGTTCTACTATCTGCTGCTTTTACTCGTATTTCCAGTCGATCCTGGAACATCGCTCTGTTTATGGAGGTAACGATTTTTGGCATAGAGCTGAGCATTCAATTTGTGGGATCCGCCATTTAGGTCTAAACTCTTCATGGTGCTCTTGCAATACTAAAACATGTTTAGGAGCTGAAGTCAATATAGGAAGGCTGCAATCCTGATTTGTATGGGGAAGGCAGAGGGGGATTTCCATGAAAGCATCTACAAATGAAGTTTTTCAGGCAGGCTGTTCTTTCAGGACGGTACCTATGTGCCGAAGCTTATGTTGCCTCCCACACGAACCCAAACAAGGAGTTGCATATTGTTAAAATGCTCTTCAACTGCAACTGCAGGCTTATTTCTAATAACAGGTTTTTGGTTTCTGAACATTGTGCAGGTGTTGCACAGACCCCCATGGGCAGCAGCCTCCCAGGACCCCCACGGGACTACACAAACTGAAGAGTTTTACCCATTAATGTCTGCCTGTAACTTCTTACCCACAGTAGGTCCCGTGGAAAAGCTTTCAGTCCTGCACAGCAGATTTCTAGTGATGGGGAGCAAATGTTTTTAAATAAAAAAATCTCGAAGCAAAAATACATCAATTTGTATAAAGTAGGTGAATCATGGGTGTCAGCTGATAAAGTCATAATTCATTGCTTCACTCTGCTACTGTAATCGAGATTTGTAAACTATAATTAGTTTTCTGCAGCTCTTTAATCATGAGTAACCACAGGAAAAAAAAAACAACACTATTTTTGGATGTGATATGTGGGGAAATGACCATATTAAAAAAGGATAAAAAGAGGACTTGCCCTGCCGTCGGAGCGAGCCAGAGGCAGCAAGCGGAGAGGCAGGACCCACGTGAACTGCTGGCCTGGGGTGCAAGCGGCAGAAGCCAAGTGCTGCAGTGGTGCTGCCTTCGTGCCGGACTTTAAGCAGAGCGATTTTATCCCTCTTCAGCTCATCTGTAGCCTGGTGATATCAGCAGCTTCCCATCTCTCCCGCTCCTCCTATCCCACGTATTCCCACTGTGAACTCTTTTGAGCCGCACCTCTATTTTGGTGTGTATCTACACAGTGCCAATGCCAGCTTGGCTGCACACACAGAGCTGCATCGGTACCAAATCCCTGATCCAAACCAGGGAGGAAACGTCATTCCTGAGAGCTGCCAGCTCACCTTCCCGCCCCGCGCTGCCTCTCCCTGCCTCTGCAACGCAGCTAGCAAGGAGCAAAACGCTCTCGGTCTCAGGTGCACATCCCTGAGCAAGCGCGAGTTTCCCCCTCTCACAAAGACTCTGCAGGGGCTGGGAGGTTTTCATAGGCATTTAATTGACTTCAGATTTTAACTGAGCATCTCAAAATAATAGCAAGAATGAAAAACTACTTAAAATTAGATATGCCAGAAATAACCTCACCTTTCTCCTGACACTGCTTAAATTAGTATTCATTGGCCACAAAACACTGTGCATAAGCTAATGAAACGATTCATTGGTTCATTTGCTTATGCATGTTGATAACTATATGCCAAGAACACAATGCTTTGTTAACTACCTCATTTATTTTAAGGAAGCTGCTGTCATTCATAAGGCGTTGGCCAGCTGCCATGCATCCCTTCACCATTCCCTCTTGCCTTCATAAATCTCCAATTAACCTTTCGAGCATCTTAGGCATTTTTGTGAGGAAAACAGCAGCATCTGTTTGGAGACAACTACTGCTCATCTGCTCACCTTGCAAAGATTTATCGGCTCCTGCTCCTTCCACTGCCTGTTGCATCCTGCTGATGCAGCTCATTACTTCCAGCCTGCATGGACATTTCTCATCATCGTTTGGTGCTTTGTCATTGCTCTGTACAGGAGGAGAGGAAGCTGTAGCTCTCCTGCTCTCTTAACCAAGCAGCCAAGAACAGTCATAAACAAGAACATTGTCTCTCTGTGTGATTTTGACCAAAGATGTTAAAAAGTTGTCAAAAAATTGTCATTATTCTCCATTATGCAGCAGGTGCATACAAGAGCTGCCCCTCCGCTCCTGAATTTGGCGGGGAGGCCATCAGAAATCAGTGACTGGCAACTTTCCCATCCCCAAGTACTGTCGGTGCTTATCCAGCCTCTCTGGATATTTCTGAGCAACCGCGTGAGACAAGTGAGCTGGTGCCACTATCTCACTTTGTAAGTGGGCACTTGAGGCACAGAGCTAAAATAACTGTTCAAGGTCATGCACGAAGCCTCATCAAGAAATGGAGTATGTGTTTTCCTCTCCCTAGATTAGATCAAACCCTGCTGTTCCGGGGGAAAAGTAAGCATCCCAGCCCAGCCTGCTCCTGGAGTCACAGGAGGTTTTAGCAGGATAAATAGAGATGGGTCTGCCTTGGGAAAATCTCCCCTGCTTCCAGAGCACGTATCTCGAGTTTTCTCGGTGGAGCCTAGTGCTGGGGTCACTAGGACATACTATTTTGGGTTCAGCGGAGGTAACCACACAACCCCAGTATACACAGAGAAGCAGCACTTCTACATCAGTTGCCAAGAGAAGCACCCTCTGATCACAGCTCCCTGGCACTTTTAAAGCCTTTCCTGCTGTTTTCCAGTTCCCTCTCTAGATTGAGTGATGTGTTCAAGGACACTGGCGCACTAAGTGGGACTGGAGTTTTGTGGTGATGACTGTAGTCTCCCTAGCTCGCAAACACAAGACTGATGAATAGCACTGAGAAGATCTTTATCCTCCACATCTCTCCTTCACGCTGTGCTATCCCTCATGCGGGACGCATCACTAGGACGTGTTCAGAATGAGAATCAGCAACCCACACAGTGCTTTAGCTGATTGTATACCTAGAACCGTATATACAAACACTTGTTGCTTCTTCTGCCACCTCCCAACTAACCGATGCATGAGGCTTCAGAGAGAAAAAATGTTTCTGATTTCATTAATTATGTGTTAACCTGGTGTTGTGAAGCAACCGCAGGAAAATTGCAGGAGGTTGGACTAGATGACCCACAGAGGTCCCTTCCAACCCCTACCATTCTGTGATTATGTGATTCTGTGATTCTGTGAAAATTGAATTGTCTGGCCCTTAGAGTGCAAAATGACGGAAGCAAATGAGATTTGTGCTGCTTGGCCTTCTATCAAATAATACTGAAATTACTCTTGCACAAGGCTCTCATACCTACATCTAGGTCCATGTCACCTCAGGCTATTACTTATAGAATTATATTTATTATACCCGCATTACACCCACATCTAGGCCCATGTCACCTAAGGCTATTACTTATAGAATCAGCTCAGGTTGGAAGGGACCTCCAAAGGTTGTCTGGTGCAGCCTTCTGTGGAAAGGGGAGCCTAGATGAGATTATCTAGCACCCTGTCCAATCCCATCTTGAAAATCTCCAGCACTGGGGACTTTGCCACAACCTGAGGTGGTTGTTCCAGTGATTGATTGTTCTCACTGTAAAAAAATTTCTTTCTTACATGACAATTGTTGACTGCCCCATCAGAAACCCATTGCTCTATTCATTTTTCCAGGGTGCTGTTCCTTCCGACTGCCTTCCACCCCAGTGTGTCAGAATACTCGACAGGCATTTGGGATGTTGAAAGATGCTGGTACCTGCTACTCCTCAGCAAACCACCGGCTTCCCTCTCCCACTGCTCCTACAGTAGCCTGTTCCAGGATGCATGGTGAAAATAACTTTACAGCACTACACACCAGCGCAAGATTTTTGCAGTCACTTTCATACGTTTTTTGTCATTTAATTTTAAGATAGAAATGCTTTTGTTTATGGAAGGACTGGACTGTCACTAACCACAGTCTGTCTGCCCAGGCACAAAAAAGCACCTGTACTTACAAACATCTCACCTCAGTTGCTTCCTAAACCTTCTCCTGCTGTGACGCTTCACCACCTGCATTACAGTGTTAATGCTCTGCACAAGGAGAGAGAAGAAGAGTTCTTCTGGCAAGGACAACAGCAGAGGCACCAGATGCTCATTCACATCTGTCTTCTGCCTTGGGCCACCTCATTGTGTCACGTGCCCTCTGCACAGATGATGACTCCTGCCTTCTGCTTCTCCAATTTCAAACAGGGCTGCTGTGGCTCTTCAGACATCCCTCCACTGCCCCAGCACTGACTGGAGGCTGACAAGGACCACATGTAGCCATCAAGTTAACATGGCTAAATGATGATCTTTCATCAAGTGAGCCATCAGGTGAGCCACTCATTGCATTAATTTGTCTCCTGATGCTGAACGGACAAGTACCTGCACCCTGGCAGCCCACGTTCACTGAAAGGCAGAGGCTGCAGCCTGCATCCAGGGCAAGCGTTTACACAGAGGGATACAAGCTTTACATCTGCACCTAGTAAACCACAAGATACCAGATCCTAAAGCAGATCATTAGAAAGCTAAGTACTAGTTGTAATATTTATGGAGCTCCTAGAAGGATTCACTTCTGTATATTCCCCAATCTGAGCAGCTGGACTTGCACTACTAAGCAAACCAATTTCACAGCAAAAAGATACAAGAGAAAGTACTGTTACAGAGTTTGAAAGTCAATCCATTTTCCTGTGAAAGCTTGATGGAAATAAAATGGAGATGTTCTTTTAGGGGGACTCATATAATTCATGTCAATAAAATATTTATACCAGCTACATATCTGAAAGGGAGAAACTAAACTTCTGCAGTTTTCTTAAATTTAATAGAGTTCAAACAATAACTGAATTCATTTGAAGTGGGTATCAGTAAAGTGCTTTTATATGTGATATTAAATAAAATTTTCTTTTGCTTCAATAACTAGATTTGCCTACAGGCAGCATTTATCTCACTGAAATTTGGCTGTTCCAAAAGACAAGCACAAGCCCAGCACCTGTCTGGGCTCCTCTTGTCAGGAGAGGAAAATGGGCTCCTCCGACAGCAGATGCTGCCCATCCTAATGTAGGGACTCGGGTGGGTGCAGCAGCTTATCCCCGGAGAGGTCTACCTTCCTCCACTAAATATGGGGGGGACTGATGTGGCTAGACACCACGAGGCTAATTCTACCCTTAATTTAAAAAAAAAACAGTAATGACAGAAAGCTAGAGAAAAAAAAAAGCAAACTTTTTTAGTAACAACAAAATGAGCTTGATACAGCTTAATGGAGCATCTTCCTTGAAAAAGCACAAACCATTGATCAAAGGTGTATCGGCTCAGACATTTATTGCTTTGTCTGCCTCTGTCTGTCCTGTAGCTTTCTGTTCGACAAATTTAAAAAGTCAGTGTGGTTTCCAGTATAAAATAGCGGAAATTGTCATTGAATGGTGTTCTCAGGTTTTAAATTATAGAGAGTATTACTTTGCTGTCATTACTACTGATTTAACAATGGTTCATACTGAAAAGACATTCTGACTCACCATAGTTAACCAGTCAGATGACTTTTATTTAACAGTCTACAGAATTCAAAAGTGAGTTTTAAGGAGATAATTTATAACAGACACAGATCAAGTATAAAATCAGTTGACTAGATCACCAATAAGAAGGATGATTTATACTTACAGAAGTTATGCAGACTGAACTACCAAAAGCACAAGGCTAAACCAAACCAAATGTGACCTTTCAGGATGACCCTTTCCACAAAAACATCTGCCACTCTTGTGGAGTTATTATGAAGGAGACTCTTCACAACACTGTCACCGGGTGTGTTGAAAAGCTGCCAGCAGCAGAACAAACCACTTCAGAGAGTAAAATCCAATGCTGCAGATTTTCATACACATTCTGTCAAGAGCTTCATTTCCATAAGATGACACCAAAGTCTACTGAGATTCTACACACGACAACCTACTTCAAACCCCAGGTGCAAAAGGCCAGAACACTCAAATTCTGAAAGACGGCAGAAGAAAATAACAAAGTCATCAAAGGATGTCAACCCCATAACTGCCTTTAAATGGCAAGGAACGCTCTCACCGTCACCTTATTTCACAGGCTCCCTCCCATCAGCCCACTGCCGTTGACAAGAGCAGCCGGAAGGTCCTGTAGCCCTTGCAGCATTCATGGAGGAGAGCACTTCAGTGGGGCTGCGAGGTGGGTTAGGATTAGTCTGTGTGGATTGTCCTATAAAACACAGCCAAATAAAAAAAAGATGTGCACTGAGGAGGTTTTAGCAGATGAAAATGAACTGCATAAATAAATAAATGCTGGATGTGTTTAAACTGCTTATCCAGACGAAAAGAACATAAACTTAATAACTTTGACAAGTAAAATGCTGGAGATCCAGACTCAGATGTACACATTCGAGCTGAAGCTAAGAAGTGCAGCAGGGCTTTTTTTTCTCCAAATCGCTGCTTCCTGCCTAACACAAATGTGTCATGACAATATGTTGTGTTAAGACAGATGAAGAACTTAGTATTTTAAAAAGCTCTCCCAGGAATCCATCAATCAAACTTTGCCTTTGAAACACTGAAGTGATTAAATCTAATGTTTGCTAATAATTTTTAATGGCATAGTAATAAGCCATAATAGAAAAAAATATTATTTAATCTGAAATGGGTTGGAAAGAGAGATGAATCAGAGCATTTAATAAGAATTCTTATCTGTATGAGTAACCACAAGAAAACCAGATCAGAATGGATTAGCTATATGCATGTTTAACTTGAAAATGTCATTTAAGAGATATGTTTAACCTACAGGAATAAAAACGTTTTTAGTTTTGTTAATTAATGACCAGTTTAGGGCCCATGTGACAGAGCTAGACAGGGAAACTTTAAATGAAACACAGAAAAGGATTTTGGCTATTTGGAATGGTCTTAGGGTGTAATGCACTTACCTAAGCTCACAGTAGAAGACCCGAATCAACACATATTAGGGTATTTAAGGTCAGTTTCACCAGGGATGAAAGAAAATAACTGGAATTTTTGAAAAGGTCTTCCCAAAATGGCCGAGGTCCTGCTGGGCTAGAGGCTATTGAAAAGCTGAGCAATGAGATTTTTGCTTTAGGTGGATGTCTAAGGGCTGTCAAGTGGACAAGCAATATGCTGAGGAGTGTTGAATGACGGCTTTTGGCAGAGTCATGTGAAATTCAATTAAAAAGTATAGATTTAGCATTGTTTATCTGGACCATGCTAGAGATAACTGCAGCACTTTATCAACATGAGAAAAGCCAATCACCAGTGCTGGCCTCAGCCACACTGTACACGCTACAGAAATCTCTGGGGGCTTCTGCAAGCACAGGCGTTTTCCTGTGTGATGCCAATCACTGATCAGGAATTTGACAGTGCAGGTCTGGAAAGGTCCTCAGTGAAATCCCCAATCAACTGAATGTAATCAGATCAGCCAGGGATGAGGTTAGGAAAGCTAAAGCCCTGATAGAATTAAATCCGGCCATTGACGTCAAGGGCAACAAGAAAAGCTTCTACAGGTACACCAGTGATAAAAGGAAGACTAGGGAAAATGCGGCCCTCTCTGGAAGGAAATGGGAGATCTGGTTATCTGGGATATGGAGGAGGCTGAGATACTCAACGACTTTTTTGCCTCAGTCTTTACTGGCAAGTGTTCCAGCCACACCGCCCAAGTTGCAGGAGGTGAAGGCAGGGACTGGGAGAAGGAAGAACCACCCAGTGTGGGAGAAGATCAGGTTCAAGACCATCTAAGGAACCTGAAGGTGCACAAGTCCATGGGATCTGATGAGATGTATCCACAGATCCTGAGGGAACTGGTGCATGAAGTTGCTAAGCTGCTATCCATCATATCTGAGAAGTCATGGCAGTCAGGTGAAGATCCCACTGACTGGAAAAGGGGAAACATAACACCCAATTTTAAAAAGGATAAAAAGGAAGACCCAGGGAACTACACGCCAGTCTCACCACTGTCCCTGGCAAGATCATGGAGCAGATTCTCCTGGAAACTGTGCTAAGGCACGTGGAAAACAAGGAGATGACTGGTGACAGCCAACATGGCTTCACTAAGGGCAAATTGTGCCTGACAAATTTGGTGGCCTTCTACGACGGGGTGACCGTGTTGGTGGCTAAGGGAAGAGAAACTGACATCATCTACCTGGACTTTAGCAAAGCATCTGATACTGTCTTGCATGACATCATCGTCTCTAAACTGGAGAGACACGGATTCGATAGATGGACCACTCAGTAGATAAGGAATTGGCTGGATGGTCGCACTCAAAAGAGTTGTGCTCAACAGTTTGATGTCCAAATGGAGACTAATGATGAGTGATGGCATTCCTCAGGGGTCAGTAATGGGACTGGTGCTGTTTAACATCTTTGTTGGTNACATGGACAGTTGGACTGAGTGCACCCTCAGCAAGTTTTCCAGCCACACCAAGCTGTTTGGTGTGGCTGACACACTGGAGGGAAGTGATAGTGTCCAGAGGCACCCAGACAGGCTTGAGAGGTGGGCCTGTGTGAACCTCATGAAGTTCAAAAAGGCCAATTGCAAGGTCCTGTACCTGGGTCGGGGCAATCCCAAGCACAAATCCAGGATGGGCAGAGAACGGATCGAGAGCACCCCTGAGCAGGACTTGGGGGCTCTGGCTAATGAGAAGCTCAACAGGACCCAGCAGTGTATGCTTGCAGCACAAAAGGCCAACCGTACCCTGGGGTGCATCAACAAAAGCATGGTCAGCAGGTCACAGAATCACAGAATCACAGAATAGTAGGGGCTGGAAGGGACCTCTGTGGGTCATCCAGTCCAACCCTCCTGCTGAAGCAGGGTCACCTACAGCAGGCTGCACAGGACCTTGTCCAGGCGGGTCTTGAATATCTCCAGAGAAG